>NPIE01001266.1_pt1 | contig 138614 bp, 132 predicted proteins | sample 8637661 | NCBI WGS metagenome assembly NPIE01 (sample SAMN07420842, study PRJNA396082) | bioreactor metagenome | isolation source: sample BA12 brine-fed electro-methanogenic bioreactor BA | place: Japan: Kochi | collected 2016-12-09
TCGGGGGTCGCACCTCCTTTCTTCGCCTTCAGGGTCTGTGCAGGGATGAGATACAAAAATGCTTCAGGGCTTTCAGCCCCTGGAAGATTGTGACTGATCTTGCGCAGAGAGTCAAGCCTTCAAACCTGTTACGGCCGATATCCACACATTGAACGCCCAAAAAGATACTACCACCCCTGAACGGCAATTGTAAAGTCTCACATCTTGTCTGCAGCGGGTCTGGTGAAGGGTGTATCCCTCTTGCTTTCACCCTGTGCCCCCGTTGTTTGTGTCTTCCTGTTTTTCATCCCCCATGAAAGCGCCACTTCCACGAGGCATAAGAACTGGAAGCCTCCTGAATGTCTGGCTTGGAAAATGCCACCCCCCAAGCCCAGGACCAGCTGGCCCGCAATGGCTGCCAAAAGGGCCGCTGACAGGAGCGGACTTTCTTCAGCCGAAAAGAGCCCCCGGATGTGCCAGGCCCTCACAAGGGCCAGCCCGAACAGGAAGAGGACGGAGGCAAGGAGCACGAACCCGCCGCTTGCGAGGAGGCCGAGATACATGTTGTGGGGATGAAAGGGATAGCCCAAAAGCGGGATGGGCTCTTTGAAGGCTTTCCAGGCTTCCTCGAAGGCCCCCACCCCCATCCTGTGAATGGCTTCATCCTGATGAGCCCGAGGGTGCCCTTCCAGATGGTCCACCTGTTGTTGGGAAAACGAACGGGATTCTCAAAAAAGGAATGTCTTTTCCCGGGGTGGTCTCGCGAGGAAAGGAAAAGCCCGAGCTGGAAGACGACCGTAATCCATGAAGAAGAGGTAAGACTCATGAACAGGACCGCAATGACACCCCAAAGAAGCAGCGAGTCCCTGGCGGCGGTCCAGGTGCTTTCATGCTTCCTGTATGACATGTAAAGGGCCATGGGCAAACGATGTTCCCATAGTTGCCCAGGGAATCGATGTTGGAAAAGGGCCCGGCAAAATGGGTATTGAAGAAAAGGACGTACAGGCTCCAGATGACCACGATCCACATGGACGCTGCCCAGATGGCGAAAACGCTTTCGAGAAAACAGAAAAGCCCTTCAAAAAAGACAGGCCGTCAAAATTCAAAAAGACCGCCTTGCGATCGAGGCCCGCCCGAAGTTTTCCCCTTTTCCCGGCAAAAAGAGCCATGCGGCATATCTTGGGACAGGGCCCCATGGATCGAGAATAACCGCGGCGAAAAACCCACAGGAAAAAAATTTTCCCCAAGCCCTGATAAATAAGGAAAATTTTCACATCCAGAGCGCCGAAACAAACTTGACACGTCCGCCGGCATGTACATTTTTTGCCTGAAACGTATTTGGAACGTTCCCGGTCATTCCCGCTGCCTCTTCTGATATTTCCGGTACACCGCACCAGGAGCTAGACGCAGGAAAAGCGCTTTGGCGAAGACTTCGGGCTTGTACCGCAGGGACCCGGCACATGGACGCAGTTTCCCCCGGATAGCCCGGGATTGGAGGGAACGGTAAAACCGCTCGTAATCGCCCATCTCCGCAAAGGAACAGATCATCTTCACCAACGCGTTCGGGAGCTCGAAGGACCTGATGATTTTACAGCACTCCCTGGCCAGGGCATCATCGGCATATCCGTCTTCAAAGTACTTCAACAGCCTCTGGTAAACCCCCACGGCATGGGCATACTTGGACGGATCCTTCCGCATCTTTACCGTACTCTGGCCGGGATGCTGGATATAGGTGTAAAGGACATCCTGTCGTCGGAGTCGCAGAACACCACATATTCGCCGACACTTTCAGCAAGCCCGCGATTCCGGGACACGGACACCCCCAAATTTGCGCGGTTTACCAGCAATCGCCCGGATATCCCTGAATTGCTTTCGAAAAAGTCGCGAATGATGGATGAGGTCCCGTCACCGGAACAATCATCCACAAAAATCGCCTCGAAATCCCTGAAGGTCTGTCGGGCGATGTCCTTGATTGGGTGGGGTTCAAATCCAGCCGCCGTTCGCTCCTGCTTTCGTCAGCAAAATGACTACAGGGATTCGTCTTCTCCAAACAGGGAGCGAAGGATCCCTGAGGTGCTTTTCCCCTCCAAGAGGGGAACGATCACGATTCGGCCGCCGTCTGCTTCCACAACATCCTTCCCGACTACCTCTTCAGGCTTGTAGTCCCCCCCTTTGACCAGGACCGAGGGGCGGAGGGCCTGGACAAGCTTCATGGGATCGTCTTCCTCGAAGACCACAACCACGTCTACGCAATGCAGAGCCGCGAGGATCCGTGCACGGTCGTCCTGGCTCATCACCGGCCGCTTCGGCCCCTTGAGACGCCTGACAGAGTCGTCGGAATTGATCCCCACCACCAGGCAGTCCCCCAGTGATTTCGCTTCTTCAAGGCAGCGCACGTGCCCTGCATGGAGGATGTCAAAACAGCCGTTCGTGAAAACGACCCGCCTGCCCCTGGTTTTCCACCTGTTGACATTTTCGACCGCTTCGTCCAGTGTCAAAACCTTCTCTGAGGGCACCCGGAAATCGCCCTCCAGTTCATTCTTCAGTTCCGCGGCATTGATGGCGTAGGTCCCCGCCTTGCCCACCACGAAACCGGCAGCCCTGTTGGCCGCACGTATGGAATCAGCGACAGCAGCCCCTGCGGAAACAAATGCCGCCGTCACGGCCACCACCGTGTCTCCTGCGCCGCTTACGTCAAAGACCTCCCGCGCGAGGGCGGGTTCGTGCAAGATTCCTTCTTCAAAAAAGAGTGTCATCCCCTTGTCGGACCTGGTCACCAAAAGATGGGCAAGGTCCCACCTGTTTTTAAGCCTTAACCCCGCCGCTTCTACGGCCCCATCCTCGTTGGGAACCGTTTCGCCCAGGGCCTGTCCCAGTTCGTTGAGGTTGGGCGTGACCATCCAGGCTCCCTGATACCTCTCCCAGTCGGGGCCCTTCGGGTCCACGATGACGGGGGTCTTCATACCCTTGCAAAGGTCTGTCACCTTGCGGCAGACACCGGGCGTGCATACTCCCTTGCCGTAGTCGGAAAGGACCACGGCCCCGACGCCTTTTTCTATCTCTTCTTCGACCCTGGCGAGAAGAGCTTCTTCTTCTTTCGCCTCAAGGGCGCCGGTCTCCTCAAAGTCGAGGCGCAGCATCTGCTGTCTCGCCGAAATGACCCGCGTCTTTGTGGTGGTCACCTTGGCGGTTTCAAGCAGACATCCGGCGTTTATGCCATATTTCCCGAGCAGTTCTTTCAACATGAATCCTTCGGGGTCTTTTCCCACCGAAGCCGCCAAAACGACGCTGCACCCGAGTCGCGAGAGGTTGTGGGCCACGTTGCCGGCCCCCCCCAGTCCGTTGGTGCTGGAGGTGACGTGCACGACGGGTATGGGCGCCTCGGGCGATATGCGCTCCACGGCACCCTTGTAGGTCCGGTCCAGGATCAGATCCCCCACGACGAGGACCTTGACGTTTTGAAGCCCCGACCGCAATATGTCCCTCGGCAAAAGTCCCGGTGCCATCTCAGTCGTCCTCCCCGAAGAGGTAGCCCTCTTTTTCGAAAAGGCGCTTTACGTATCGCTCGACGGCGACGTCGAGGTTTTCGAAGGGTTCGGTGTACCCACAGTTTCTGAGGTTTGCGAGGTCGGCTTCGGTAAAGCTCTGGTATTTGCCCTTGAGGTCGTCGGGAAAAGGGATGTACTCGACGTTCCCGCGACCCATGGCGTTTATGACCGCCATGGCGAGGTCCGAAAAAGTTCTCGACGTGCCGGTCCCGCAGTTGAAAATGCCCGAGACGTCGGAGTGATCCAGGAAAAAGAGGTTTACCTTCACTGCATCATCCACAAAGACGAAGTCGCGCCTCTGCTGTCCGGGCCCGTAACCGTCCGATCCCTCGAAAATCTTCACTTTTCCCGTGTTTTGCACCTGGTGGAAGGCATGGAACACCATCGAAGCCATGCGCCCCTTGTGCGCCTCTTGGGGCCCGAAAACGTTAAAATAACGTAGTCCGACAACCTGGGACCCTGCACCAGAAAGGCGCTTCCGGACATAACAGTCAAAGCGATATTTCGTAAAGGCATACAGGTTCAGGGGGAACTCGCATTGAGGGTCCTCCCTGAAGCCGTTTTTGCCTGAACCATAGACCGAAGCCGATGACGCGTACAGGAAAGGGGTGCCCTTTCGTATCGCGAATTCCAGAAGCTCCACGGAATACCTGTAGTTGTTGTCAATCATGTAATTCCCGTCTGAATTGAGCGTATCCGAACAGGCCCCCTGGTGGAAGACGGCATCTACCCTCTTTCCGTCTAAATCACATTGCCCCAGGGCCTCCCTGAAGTCCTTCTTGTCCATAAAGTCCGCAAATTTGAGCCCCCTGAGGTTCTTGAACTTGTCTCCCGTCCCCAAACTGTCAACGATGAGGATGTCTTCAAGCCCTATCGAGTTGAGGCCCGAAACAATATTGCTTCCAATGAATCCGGCTCCCCCGGTCACGATGATCAACGAAAATCACTCCCTTGACCCGGCCACGCCTCCTCCGACAAGGAGATCCTCCACAATTGCGCAGAGAATATGTTCCACGGCAAGGTGAACATTCTGGATAACGGCCGTATCCTCAGAATCCACCTCAACGGCGGCGTCGGCTATGGCCCCGGAACGGCCGCCGCACCGCGTCAGTGCTATGGTCCCAAGCCCCAGCCAGCCCGCCTTTGCTATCGCCCGGTTGACATTCTCAGACTCACCGCTGGTACTGATCCCCAAAAGGACGTCTCCGGGCCTGCCGAGGGCCTCAACCTGCCGGGCAAAGACATCCTCGAAACAGTAATCGTTTGCGAAAGCCGTCAGAAAGGATGTATCTGTCGTAAGCGCAATTGCGGGGAGGGCTTTTCTCTCTCTTTTTTTTGAGAGGCGGCACACGAACTCCGCCGCCATATGCTGGCAATCCGCCGCACTTCCCCCATTGCCGCAAAGCAGGAGCTTCCCCCCCTGCTCCATGGAGGCGGCGATCATTGTTGCCGCCTTGACCACCTTCGCCGCCCCATAGGAGGGGAACGACTTCAGAACACCTGCGGTCTGCATGAGGGAGGCTTCGACCATTTCGGAATATTCGTCACCTTTCTGGGCCTTCATGTTTTTCCTCCAGTAGCCAGCACTCGATAATCTTTGCCGCCTCACAGACATCATCCACGACTGCTTCCCAATTCACCTTTTTCGATCCTTCCGTCTTTTTCCCGTAGCCCGTCCGGACAAGGACCCCCTTGGCACCCACGGCACGGGCCAGTTCCATGTCGGTTCCCTTGTCGCCGACCAAGAAGGACGACCCCAGGGCCAGGCCGAAATCCCTTCGAGCCTGTTCCGCAAGGCCCGGCATGGGCTTCCGGCAACCACAGCCAGCCCAAGGCGCGTGAGGGCAGAAATACGCCGCATCCACGGAGGCGCCCTCTTCCTTGAGAAGAGCATACAGCCGACCCATCACCCTGTGGTAATCGGCCGTCGTGAAAAGTCCCCTGCCGATTCCCGACTGGTTCGTGACGATGATAACCTTCAGTCCAAGCGTTGAGAGTTTCCTGACCGCCCAGGCGGCCTTGGGCAGAAGGACCACCTCATCGGGACGGGATACATAGCCTTTTTCTTCCACCAAAACACCGTCGCGGTCAAGAAAAACAGCTCTTGCTCTGCGCGGAACCTTCATCCTCTATACCACCATCCCGGAGACTGCGATACCCCGGATCCATTTCCAGTGCATGCGAAACATGGTATCACAATCCCAAAAGCTCCCGAGATGCCTCCAGAACCTTTCCCACGGGCAAAAAGGACAGGCACTTTTCTGGATCTCGGGGACACCTTCGAATGTCCCCGCAGGGAGCGCAGGGAAGATCGGGGAAGACAACCCTGTGCCTGTTGCCCCAGGGGCCATACCTTTCGGGGCGCGTGGGGCCGTAGATGCCGACCGTCGGCGTCCCCACGGCGCTTGCAAGGTGAAGGGGCCCCGTATCGTTCGTCACGAAAAGATCCGCTTCCTCCAGAAGGGCCGCGAGCCTGCCGAGACCGGTTTTCCCGTGCAAGGGCATGGCCTTTTCTCCAATAAAGCGACAGATTCTTTGAGCTGCTTCCTGCTCGGCTTCGGTGTAGCCGATGACGCCTAGGAGAAGGTTGTCCTCGAGAAGTCTTTTGCCGAATTCACCGAAACGCTCCACGGGCCAGCGTTTTTCCCGGGGCCAGGCCGCTCCCGGGTTGAGCAGGGCAAACCTTTTGTCGCCAATCTTCGGGGCGACGTTTTCCGCGACCCACACCCGTTCTTTTTCGGGGATGTAAAACCTGAGCTGCCGCGTTCTCACAGGAACACCGAGGGTCATCACGGCGTAAAGGTTCCTCTCGGCTTCATGGATCGTCTTCGGCAGCCTAAGCTCCCGGATTCCCCAAAGGGGCCTGTACCTGGCTCCGCTGAAAAGCGGCATTGCCCCGGAACGAAGGTCGATGATCAGGTCGAACCGGCCCTTCCGAACTTTCCGCACGGCCTTGAGGCGCCCGAAAAATCCCGAAAAGTCCTTTTTCCTGTCGTAAAGGGAAACCTCGTCCCACATCGGATCCTCTTCGACGGCAGCAAGGGCCCTCGGGCCGACCCATACGGTAAAATGCGCCTTCGGGAGATGAAGCCGCAGGTTCCAGAGGGCACATGAAGCCAAGAGCATGTCACCGATGCAGGAAAGGCCGATAACGAGGACACTGTCTATCTTTTCCGGCACAATCTTCAAAAAATACCACCCCTGAACATTTTCTGCGGGCATCCTCCGTTTGGGGAACGCGGTCAAAAACTCCATACTTTCAACCGGCGCAGTCAACGTACCAGCCAGTCACCGTGCATTTCAAAATCGCTTTTCGCCAAACTCCGTTTCTTCAATCAGGCTTGGCCCTTGAAACAGCTTCCGATCTTTTTCAATCCAAAAAAAACTGCATCACGGGGGTGGCGCCAGCAGTGTTTTGTAACCTGCCCGTACCATTTCGCATCCGGCTCCCATTTCCAGGGACTCATGGCACGGTACTTCCAGTATTCCCCGGCAAAGGGGACCGGTGGCCGCGCTTCGAAGGCCCAGGGTTTCCTTCCCGCAAAATGTATGATCCCGGGTTCGGCCATTTTCATTTTCCCTGGATAGCGGCGCTTGAAATCATCCAGAGGCAAAAACGTGAGATAATTCCACGCCTGGTCGAGATACGCCACGTCACCGTCGAGAACAGCATTCATGAGACTCTGGTCGTGCAGGGTCGCCGCTTCCAGTATTTTCTCATCAACTTTCAGGAGTTTTTCTTCGTACCCCTTTTCCCTCCATTGCTCCAGATCAAAAAGAAGGACGCCCGTATTGAAATACCTTTGGACTCCCAAAAAGGTTATTTCTTTTTCTACCATCCCGCCTGCAAAAACAGGAAGGTTCTCCACGGCTCCAAGAGTCTTGCCGCCCAGTCTGCTTTCCCAGAGAGATTTCAAGCTCTTTCTCGCAACGATATCACAGTCCAGGTACAAGACCCTGTGCAGATTTTTCAACAAGGATCCGATTTTAATCCGGAAATACGCCGGCAATGTAACATGGTCTCCGTCACCGAGCCTGTTGATGCTATCGAAATCCGACGCTTCGCATCCCTCCAGAAAAGATATCTTGAAATCCCTTGTGGATACCCTGAGTCCATCAATTTTCGTTTTTTGTTCCTCTGGAAAAGTCTCGGCGAGAACATGAAAATGGATGTCCTCGTCAGGGCTGGAATTCATCAAAATCGAGGTCATGGCCACGCCCATGTGGGGGATATAGTTTTCATCGGTAGCAAAAACGATATTCATTGGGGAAATAATGAGTATCTGACCTCCTGATGTAAAAAATTCACATGTGTACTCCTCAAGCCAAAAGCAAGTCACCGATGCAGGAAAGGCTTAAGACGAGAGATGTAGTCTAGGTTTTTATTGAAGAATTTTCGAAAAGTCCCTACCTCTTGACTTTTCTTGCCAAAATTCGATTCTTGAAAGCTCGGCCAAGTGGAGCACCTTCTAACCTGTTTGAGGCTCTTCGCTAAGCAATCTGTAAAGGCGCAGATGTTCTTGTGCAAGGAGAGAGACATCAAACCGTTTCGCGGCAGCAACTGCAGCTTCAGTTAAAGCAGGATCCGGAACCCTTTTCAAGGCATTTTCGAGGACTGTCGTAAGCGAGAACACGTTACCAGGTTCAGCAAACCATCCTGAAACACCATCTTCTAAAATATCTGTGGATCCGCCGCAAGAAAAAGCTACTGCAGGAAGTCCAGCAGCCATCGCTTCGACCAGGGCCAGGCTGAACCCTTCCGGGCCACCGGAACCGGGAACGTGGTAAGAAGGTTGAACAAAAAGGTCAGCCGCCCAAAGAAACATCTTAACGTCTTCAGTAAATTCAAAAAAACGTACGTTTCTCGAAGATCTGACGGACGCAGGCAACTCACCGGCCATTCTTTTCAGTTCCTCTTCCAATGGGCCCCCTCCGACAATCCACACTTCAAAGGGTTCCCTCGTTTCCAATTTTCCTGATGCCCGGATAAGAAGGTCAAAGCCTTTCCATTCCACGAAACGCCCCATGGCCAGCAATACTTTCTTTTCCTCGCCCACTCCGTGTTGCCGCCTGAATCTCAAGCGTTCCGCTGGTTCTCGGTGGTATTCCCTTACTCGTACCGGGTTGGCAATAACCGAAATCCGGTCTTCTGGAACTCCCAGATTTTTCATGTGTAAGGCTATGTCCCGGGAGCAGGAGATAATTTTGTTCGCGTTCCTGTAATATTTCTCCTTTGGATATTTATCCACTGTTGAAATAACCGGGATGCCTCTTTTTCTCCCCCAATACCCCCCAATAGCAGCTGCCGAGGAGAGGCGTGTGTGAACGAGATCAGGCTTGATGTCATCAAGTAAGTCCGCAAAACCCCTGCAGAGGGGAGGGAACCATGTTGCAATGGGCCTATATTGAATCACCTTAAAACCAAGCGACTCGACTCTTTCTCCTAAGGTTCCGCCCGGACGGCAAATCACCACCTGCGTGCAGTCTTGATTATCCAGGGCAATCTCTTGTAAAAGCTGAAGCCACGGTCTGCTCCAGGTCAGGTTATGCTCGTCCACGTAGTGGAGTATTTTCACTTGCCTACCCCTTCCCAGCTTTGAAAAGAAATTTATTAAACACTTGGCTGACTTGAAGAAAAACCTCAAACCAAAATTTTAAAAAAACAAATCCTTTTTTTGTCAAATATTTTGCCACCTTCCTGCTTTTTGGGCTGATTGATATTTGGGAGCTCTTTTCAAACGATGGCTACTGTTTAAGGATTTTCCTCTGGCGCTCACGAATGTAGCGTCTGCAAAAAATCCTGGGGAAATACAGAGCCATCATGCTTTTCACGAATACTTCCGGTTTTTTGAAAATGCTTTTCCACGACTTTCTGAGGCATTGCCTGACTGTTTTTTTCTTGATCGACTTCCAGAATTCCTTTTCATGCCCAAAACGAACCATCCTGTTCAGTCTTCTAATCATTGCTTGCGGAGCTACAAATCCGTCAAAACAGCGCACCAGCTCTTTGTTTCCGTTTTCAATCAAAAACGGGCGAAAATCAAGGGGATCAAATCTCTCATCAAAACCGAACGTTATCGAACTTTTCTCCGGAGTAAAATCGCTTGTGGTCAAGCTTCCGGGGCGATTAACGTAATGGACGAGAACGTCATCAAATCCTCCGACTTTCTGAGCCAAGCAAAAACTTCTCCAACAAAAATCCAGATCATTCATTTGTCGATATTTTTCCTCAAAATAAATGCAATTACCGATAAGAAAACTTCTTCGGAAAATCATATACCAAAGATAGAACGTAATCTCTTTTTTCCAGTTCGAAAGAAGAACCGACTTCCCTGATTCCGGCTTTTTCCTTATTTCCGGCTTTCGCTTTATTTTTTCTATCGTTCCATTCTTTTTGTGAAGGATATCGTACCCCCCATAGGCGATATCCAGAGAATTTCTCTCTGCTAAGTCATAAAGTTTCTCAAGACAGTTCAGTTCCATCAGATCATCCGCGTCGAAAAACAGGACATATCGCCCCCGTGCCTTTGCAAACCCCCTGTTTCTCGCGGCACTGACACCCTGATTTTTCTGGTAAATGAAACTTACCGACACGTCAGCCTTACCAAGTCTCTCCCTTGCTATGACCGGCGTCCTGTCTGTCGACCCGTCATCCACGAAAATGACCTCAAAATCGCGGAAGGTTTGGCTCAAGATCGAATCAAGAGTCGCACCTACATAGCCCTCCACATTCCAGGCTGGAATTATGACACTCACAGCAAATGCGTCTTCTTGAGAATTCACTTTTTTCAACATTGGGAGTCTCCTGTAAGACACTTTGAAATCCGTCCGTAAAATGTCGCGAGATCCCTGTTTCCTTTGTCAAGCGTCGATACTTCCGGCCAGGCTCCTTTTTGTTTCACCAATTCACTCCTCTTTCGGTACCGCGATAAGGCTCAACTGTCTTATAGTTTTCTCGATCCACTGGTTCCCGGCCGAGAGATCTCATGGTTGTGTTCCCCCTGAATTGAACAACCTCGGGTAAATCAAATTCTCTGCACAACGTTTCACTTATGGTTTCGCAATAATCCGACATTTCCGCTATTTTCTGTCAGCGCACCTCGAAAGCTTATTCTTGTTTTTTAAAGCCATTCGCCACGATTCCTGCTATTTGCGAACCACCTTTTGGTACACCCTTTGAATTTCGAGCGCCATGTCTTTGCATGTGGTGACTTTATTCTCCGCAACAGTTCTCATCTGTTCAGGCGTTTTCAGGAAAGAATCAATTGCCTTTACCCAGGTCCCCGTATCGCCTGAATCCAAAAGCTTGCCTTTTCCGAGGGCCAATTCTCGGACCTCCGGGATATCGGACATCATACAGGGAACCCCCATCATGATGGCCTGAGCCAAGGTCAGGGGGTTTCCTTCTGACCGCGATGGGAAAAGTAAGGCGGAACAGGAAGCGAGCCAATGTTCCGTATCGTCCACGAAACCGTGGAAACGGATTTTTCCCTGAAGGCCGTGCCCTTTGACCTTGTTTTCCAGCTCCCCCCGGAGCGGCCCGTCGCCCAGGATGTCAAGAGTCCATTCATCAGCTTCGATTCGAGTGAATACGTCGATGAGAAAATCAATGCCCTTGACTCGTGTCAGCCGTCCGATGAAAAGGAAACGGTATTTCTTCCCTTCAGGCCCCTTCCATTTCTTTTTCGGTTCAGGGATCCCGTTTCGCACGACGAAAACGCTTTCAGGCAGGAAACCCCGCAAATGTTCCCTGACCATCTGACTCACGCATATCGCCCCATCGGCGTGCTTCAACGGGATGAGGCCGGCATTTTTCGAATACATGCCGTGGGCCGTGACAACCCAGGGCCTTTTCGCCATGGTGCTGCCCCACCAGGCGATCCAGTCGGGCACCCGGGAATGGGCGTGCAGCAGTTCCCAGCCTTCTTTTTTTGCCCGTGCTGCAATCTTCGCCGCGCACCATGAGGCGGTGACGGGGTTTTTCAGGTGGACCGGAAGCTTCCAGTGCTTCACGGCGGGGGCCAGCTGTTTTTCAAGCTTCCCCCCCGAAGAAACGACCAGGATGTGATGTCCCCGTGCGGCCAGTTCGTTTGAGAGCCACAAGACATGGCGCTCCACGCCGCCTTCTTCGAATCCGGGAAGGATCTGGATGATTTTCACTGGTCCCACCTTTTCGTGATCCACTCCGCGGCTCTTCGCGCTTCGTTGAAACCATCGGCCGGTCCGCCTGCATCCCTTTCAAGGGTTTCCCTTACCCCCTCAAGTTCCTCGATATAGCGACACAGCTCCCGGGTTTCAAAGGATCGTATCATCCGTTCAAATTTGGGGGCGCCGAAAAGGTGTTTCTCGTCGAAGAACTCTTTGTCCGCAAAAAGGGCCGCAACTTTTGCCGCCCATGCGGCCATGGTTGCCTTTCTTTCGACCCTGAGCACCAGGGGCCGGTGTCCCGCCGTAGCCGCCTCGGAGATCATGGACACGGAGTCCTCGGTGCAAAGGATATTGTCACACAGCCCAAGTATTCCGGGAACGGGATTCCATTCGTTTTCAGAAGCAAAAAGAAGCATCCTGATATTCTCGTTCCCACTCACAGCCTGCTTTAATAAATGTTCCGTTTCTGGAAGAGTCCGCCTCGACGTGGTGATGTAGATATCAGCGTCTGAAGTGCTGGCCTCGGCCTGCAGGGTTTTCGTCAGGCGCTCGACCCACTCGGGGCCGATGTGGTAGTTTTTGTCGTCCCCCCCCAGGAGCAAGCCCCATCGTTTTGGCCGCACCGGGGGGAAACGCCTTTCGAGAATCGCCTTTTCCCTCTCCAGAAGCTCCGGCCGTATCATGTTCGGGGCGCCCAGGGTGGCCAGGACGTTGTCTGCCGGCTCGGGCTGGTCGTGCTCCGGCACGACGGCGAAGTCGAAGGGCGTCGTCACCAGCACGGAGGGGGTCATCACGGTGCAGCTCTTTCCCCCCATTACGCAGGCAAGGGCCAGGCAATACGGAGCCGCCGCGCTCCCGGCAGAAAGGAACAATACATCCTTTTCATCGGTGCCGGACCGTTGAAGGCTGCCTTGAATCTCTTCAAAAAGGGCTTTCCCTCCGCTTGCCTCAAGCCATTTCGTGCATTGGCGGGGGTTTTTGCCCATGAGCCGCCCCGATGTCACCTTGAGGTTCAAAAAGCGCCTGAATCCCTCGAGACGGGGAATGGGAAACACATTGACCGTGGCACCAAGATCTGAAAGCCACGAAGCGATTCCCAATGACTGGTTCTCGTGGCCCCTGATGCCGTCGGTCAGAACGAAAACACAGCGCAGCACCGGTTCCGTCCCAAACACAGTCCGGCCATCGCGATGTTTCAAATGCCCCTTTCCTTCAGGGTTTTCAGGTGTCATTTCCCTGGATCGGGTCACTCCTGTATTCATGGACGGCCTCTCTTTATGCGGCTATGCTTCTTCAATCAAATCACACAGCCCCGCTTCGATTGCTGATTTTTTCTCCTCGACCTCAGACAGGCTTCCTCCCAGGATAACGCCTGTCACGATGCTTTTCCATTCCGAAAGGGCTGTTCCTTCATAAAGACGATACGGGAGAAAATCCCCCTTCTTAACGAAGGACGCAAGGCAATTGAGTGCGGGGCCGAGCGGGCCCTTTACCGATTTATCCCAGGTTTCGGCAACACAAGGGCCGAACCGTTTCTCGGCAAGCCGGTACAATGACACAAGGGGAGTACTGGCGACGAACCGGAAATTCAGATCGAAGAAGAACGGTCTCCCGTCTGAATTGATTCCTGCATCGAATCCGGCAATGCCCCGGTACCCAAGAGCACGGGCTTTTTCAGCAACCGAAAGCGCGATGGAACGAGCAAGATCAGGTAGTGGGGCATCAGGGTCTATTCTGTTCCCTTGCTGTTTTGCCGGTTGAGAGAACAGCTGGACGGCGGCCCCAAGGTATCTGGATTCCTTCTCGCCTATGGCCAGGTTGATACACCAGCTTGTTTCGATCTCCATGGCCTCTTCGACCCTGAGCCTTGAGAACCCTTCCGGGCGGTTTTTCATCCAATCCAGAACAGCGTCCCCCTTTCCCGACTCGCCGCAGAAAAAAACATCACGCCCACCGCCCGTCACCCTGTCCATGCAACCCTTGACAAACACGGGCTTGCCGGGAAAGGCCGTCTGTATGTGCTCAACATCTCCAACGCTTACAAAGACATGCGGCGGCAGGTATCTTTGATCAACGAGGCAATCAATGTTTTCCTTGTCGTTGAGCCAGGAATACAAATTGACAGGGACCACCAATCCGTCGCTTTCCCGGAGCCCTTCTGGTGGAGGATATGTATAGACAAGTCGCCACCCTTCTTTTATGAGATCCTTTGCCAATGCCATGGCCTCTTCCAGGTTTTCGTAAGTCAGAAGCCTCGATCCCGTTTCAAGCCCTGCCATGGCGAAAAAATCCAGGATCAGCGGCGAAGCGACCCTGCTGCTGCAAATGACCGGCATCCCGCCGCACAATGTCAGCGTGTTCCCCGTGACAGTGTCCAGCCTGAAATGATCCGCGTGAACCCTCCCGAGGACATCCATCGTCGTGCGTGAGGCGAGAAAGCTTTTTTCGGGAAACAGTGTTTCAAGGGATATGGTCGGGACCATCAGCGGCATTTCCCTGTCTCTCCCTCATACATCTTGATGCCCGAAGCAAGGCGGCGGAAATTTTCACTCACGGCGATACGGTCACCCCCGACGGTCGGTGTCTTGTTCACATCGAAAAGGACCGGTTCGCCGTCATGGATGACGTAATCGAATTTACCGAAATCCATCTTCAGTTCCTTGCGAATCCGTCTCAAGGAATCGGGGACTTCGTCGATGTATTCGTGCCGGTTCCTGTTTCCCGCCTTGACCAGCGGGTTCGACCCGAACATCCGGACTCCGTACTCCCTGTCCCCGAAAAAGACCCACATGCGCAGTGAGTACTCCCCGTTTTCAATTTCCGGAAGGAACTTTTCCACAACAAGGTCCTGCCTGTTCCACACCCATCCCGGGACGGAATCCAAACTCTCGCATATGGGGTAATCCTTGTAGTACCAGATCTGGCGCGTCACCTTCCAGGAAAAGGCCCGTTTCAGCAGGCTTCGTGCCTGCTGCCTCAAAAAAGACCGGTTTGAACGTCTTTCCGGCAAGCCCAGGGCATTTTCATCAGTCTTGATGATGACTTTCCCCTTGTATGACGAATCCCTGGTCAGGAGATTCCTGCTGACGCGCCTTTTCGAGATGTCCAGGATAGAGGCGTTCAGCATCGGGCGGCCTTTGGGGTTTTCGGGCAAAAGCCCCTCAGGGACACGGGTCCTGTCGATGTTGACGATGCCGATACCGGCATCGAGAGTTTTCACAGGCCCCGCCGTCACAGAGTATCCTGCGTCCTTCCAGATGGCCGCCAAAGCACTGACCATGTAACCCTGATGGAGGATTTCCCTGTCGGTTGCAATGATGTGAATAGGCGGTTTCGATATCCCCGTTATTCCCGCCACCGGCGCCACCCCTCAAAAAGCCAGGCCTGGATTCTATCCCAAAAAGTAAAGGCTCACGTCAAACCGCTGCGTTGAAGCCGGCCTGGATGGCCTTGCGCATCCGCTCTATCCTGAGGTCGTCCATGAAAATATCCATCACGTACACCACGGCGCGGTCGAGGATATCGTGGGTCTGGGGCCACTCCACGGGGCGGTAGGTCGGGATCTCGTCGGCGTAGGGGCAGTCGTAGGGGCAACGGAGCCTGCTGTAATAGGCCCCCTCGCGAAGGGTCTGCCAGTGGCGCGCGTAATGCCAGGTGTTGGCCGAGAGGATCCCGCAGGGGGCCCCGGCGTCACCCGATGCCTTCTGGAACGCCCTGGCGCTTTCGGCGTCGGACATCAGGAAAACGAGCTGGGTCGCGATTTCGCCCCCGCGGTCGGGAAGGTCCCTCAACTGGACGTCTTCGGGTATCTTGATGCCGTCCAGGATTTTCTTCTTGTTGGATTTGAGCTTTTCGATGGCCCCGTCGAGCTTTTCGAGCTGTACGAGACCGAGGGCACCCTGTATCTCGCTCATCCGGAAGTTGAACCCCAGGCAGGCCTTGCCTTCGGCGCCGCGGGGGATGCCTGCATCATGCATGTGCCCGTGGTCGTGGTAGAAACGCGCCCTGTCGTAGAGTTCTTCGTCATCGGTCAGGATGAGGCCGCCCTCCCCGACGGTCAGAAGCTTGTAGGGATCCAGGCTGTAGGTGCCCCACTCGCCGATGGTCCCGACGGAGCGCCCCTTGTAGGTGGCGCCCATGGCCTGACAGGAGTCCTCGAAAAGGTGCAGGCCGTACTCGTCACAGATCTCCCTGAAGGCATCCATGTCGGCGGCTGCCCCGAACATGTGCACCGGCATGATGGCCTTTGTCCTGTCGGTGATCCAGGCCTCGACGGACGCGGGGTCGAGGTTGAGGCTTTCGTCGATCTCCGCGAGAACCGGCACGGCTCCGCACTCGAGGATGGCTTCCACGCTGGCGATGAAGGTGAAGGGCGACGTGATGATCTCGTCCCCCGGCCCGACCCCCGACGCCCTCATGGCAACGTAGAGCGACGCCGAACCGCTGCTCACGGCAAGGCAGTGCTTCGCCCCCATCTTTTCGGCCACCGCCTGTTCGAACTCGGCCACCCGGTAAATCCCGCCCCGGATGTCCTGGAAGGAATACCTGTGGACGATTTTCCGCTTCAGCACGTCGGTGACGGCATCGATTTCCTTCTGGTCAAAGAGCTCAAAACCCGGCATTATTCCATCGCCTCCCTGTAGATGTTCACGCAATCGGTTTCGGTCATTTCCCTCGGGTTGTTCTCCATGGGGCGTGATACACCCATGGCCTTTTTCGCGAGTTCCCCGAAATGATCCGGAGTGATCCCGGCGTCGAGGTCTTCAAGGGTCGCCGGCAAGTCCAGGTCGAAGACAAGTTCCTCGAGCACGTCGGCACAAAGCTCCGCCCTCAGGGGAAGGGGCTCTTCCTCGTCCTGGGGGTAGCCCAGAAGCTCGGCAGCCGCCGCGTAGCGTTCGGGGCTGGCCTGGCAGTTGTGGCGCGCCACGAAGGGAATCAAAAGAGCGTTGGCAACCCCGTGGCTGATGCCGAAGAGAGCGCCGAGAGGGTAGGAGAGTGCGTGACAGGCGCCGACACCGGCATTCGCCAGGGCCACGCCGCCGTAAAGGGCGGCCAGCATCATTTCGCTTCTGGCCTCCAGGTCGCGGCCGTTTTGCGTGGCGACCCGGATCCACCTCCCTATGCGGGCCATGGCCTCCTCGGCAAACATGTCGCTGAAGGGAGAGGCCTGGCGGCTGGTATAGGCCTCCAGGGCGTGGGTCAAAGCGTCCATCCCGGTGGCCGCCGTGACCCGAGGCGGCATGGTGACCGTCAGTTCCGGGTCGAGGATGCTGTAGTCCGGAAAGAGCTTCTCATCGTTGATGCCGCCTTTGAAGCCGTCGCTCTTTCGGATCAGAACGGCCGTGAAGGTCACTTCCGACCCCGTTCCGGCCGTGGTGGGAACCATGATCGTCGGGACCCCCGCTTTTTCCACCAGGCCGAGCCCCTGGTACCTCGCGGCGGAGCCTTCATTGGTCACGAGAACCCCCACGGCCTTGGCCACATCCATGGAGCTTCCGCCGCCGAGGCCGACGACCAGGTCGCATCCTTTTTCCCTGGCAAACTCCGCCCCGGCGTCGGTAGTCTCAACGGACGGCTCCGGCTCGACATCCGCAAACACCCATGTCTCCAACCCCGCTTCGGACAGGATCTTCTCAATCCTTTCCGCCGTTTTCATCTCCCGCAGGACGGGATCCGTCACCACCAGCGCCCGGCTTCCGCCGGCCTTTTTCGCGGTTTCACCCAGCCTTTCAACGGCGCCGCGCCCAAAGCGGACCCGCCCTGCCATAAACATTTCAAAGGCCATCCTCATTCACTCCCTGTCCGGTAGACTCTGTCTGATGATCTCCCAGGATCGGGCGGCGGAACCTCCAAGCTCCTCCACGTACCGTCTGGCGCCCGAACCCCTTTCTCCAGCCTTTTCGTCATCCAGTATATCAATCCAGCTTTTTGCAAGATCTCCCGCAGTCGTAACAGTTTCCGCCGCATTCCGCCGGTGGAGTTCCCACGCGGCGGCGGAAAAGTCCTCCATGTGGGGCCCGTGCTGCACCGGAACCCCCCAGGCGGCGGCCTCAAGGACGTTCTGGCCACCTTTGGGAACAAGGCTGCCGCCGATAAATGCCGCTTTTGAAAGGCCGTAAAGTTCAAAAAGCACGCCCATCTCGTCGACGATCAGGATCTCCCAGTCCCCCCGAAACCCCGACAAAAGAGCCGTGGCGTCACTTACCTTCCGTGCCTCCTCCGCCACCTGATGGGCCCTCTCGGGATGGCGCGGGGCAATCATGAGCCGGGCCTCCCGGCCCGATTCCCGGACACGCCGGTATGCCTCGAGAACGATGTCCTCCTCGCCTTCGTGGGTGCTCCCGGCGACCAGCACGGGAAGGCCGGAACCGTTGAGCCTGCCTTTGAGCCCTTCGGGGTCGGCTGCCTCCCGGCGCAAAAGCAGGGCGTCCACCTTGCAGTCCCCCGTCACCGCCACCTTGCCATCGGGAAGGCCCAGCTCCCTGAGCCTCGCAGCATCATCTTCGCCCCTCACGATGATTTTCCTGAAACAGTTCAGGACATCTACCCAGAAATCTCGACCGCGCAAAGCCTTTTTGAAAGATCTTTCCGAAAACCTCCCGTTGGCGATAAAGGCCGGCACTCCCTTTTGGGAAAGCTTCGTGAGCAGGCCCGGCCAGACCTCCGTTTCCAAGGTGATGTACGCTGCGGGACACAACCTGTTGAAGGCACGGGAAACAACCCAGGGCACGTCCCAGGGATAATAGGCCATGGCATCGGCATCCGCGCCGATGAGCCGTTCCGCCATGGCCCTTCCCGTCGGCGTTATGGTGGTCAGGAAAAGACCGCTTCCCCAGTCTTTTTTGATCTCCTTCACCAGCGGGAAGGCCGCCTGCACTTCACCCACGGACACGGCATGCACCCACAGGGGCCGTCCGGGCTTTTCCCTGAGGCCCGCCAGGCTCGACGGGGAATACAGGCCCATACGCTGCAAGAAACCCTTGCGGTATCGGACGGCCAGGTACGGAAATGCCGCTATGTAGAAAACGCTCGCCAGCAGTCCGTATACCTTCCTGTTCAGTCTAGGCCACCCCGGCTTTCAGGAGTTCGTGGATGTGAAGGACCCCACACAGACTGCCGTCTTCTTCAACAAGCAGGCAGGATATCTCCTTTTCTTCCATGATGTGGATCGCCTCGGCGGCTAGCTTTCCGGGAGCGATGGTCAGCGGGTCGAGACTCATCACTTCGGTAATGGGAAGATCCAGTCCTTCCACTCCCCTGTCCTCGAGAAGCCGCCTCAGGTCGCCGTCAGTGAAGATACCCCTGATCCGCTGCCTTTCGTCGACGATGGCTGTCGCCCCGTAGCCCTTGCTGGTTATCTCGAACAAGGCCTCTCTGACACTGGCGTCGGTTCCCACCCGCGGAACCCTGTCGCCCGTTCCCATCACGTCACGGATACGCAGAAGGAGCCTTTTCCCGAGGCTTCCCCCGGGGTGGAAGAGGGCGAAATCCTCCCTGTGTAGCCCCCGGAGTTCCGTCACCATGCACGCCAGGGCGTCACCCACGGCAAGCTGAAGGGTCGTGCTCGTGGTGGGTGCAAGGCCCAGGGGGTCCGCTTCCTTGTCCACGCCTGTGTTGATGAAAAGGTCCGCTTCCTTCGCAAGTCTCGAGGAGGAATCGCCCGCCATGGCGATGACGGGTGCCCCGATACGCCGGAAAAAGGGCAGCACCTCGATGACCTCCCGGGTCTTTCCGCTGTTTGAGATAAAGATCCCCACGTCCTCCCTGCAGACCATTCCGAGGTCTCCATGGGATGCCTCGGCGGCGTGAAGGAAGAAGGAGGGCGTCCCCAAAGACGCCAGGGTGGCCGCGATCTTTCGTCCGATGAGGCCCGACTTGCCCATTCCCACGATGACCACACGCCCTTTGCAGGCATGGACCAACCGTGCGGCCTCGACGAGTTCTCCGCCGATCCTCGCTGCTGCCTTGACGAGCTCCCGGGCCTCCATTTCGAGAATCCGCTTTCCCGTTTCGAGCAGGTGCTCGTCCTGGAGATCCCGGCTTTCGCGTTCCCTCGGCAGGCAGAACATCAGCGGGCCTCCTCGTCGGGAAGATCGACGAACCCGATGGACCTGGAGGTCTCGTGCACGGCGGCCACCTGCCTGAGAAGGCGTGGCAGATCGTTGAGCGGGACCATGTTGGGCCCGTCGCTTTTCGCTTTTTCCGGCTCCGGGTGGGTTTCAAGGAACAGGGCGTCGATCCCCACGGCTGCAGCCGCCCTCGCCAGGGGGAGCACGAACCGGCGGTCACCGCCGCTTTTGGCGCCCTGGCCCCCCGGCATCTGGACGCTGTGGGTGGCGTCAAACATGACGGGGTATCCAAGGCCACGCATCAAGGGCAGGGACCTCATGTCAACCACAAGCTGTCCATACCCGAAAGTGGTTCCACGCTCGCAGAGCAGGACCTTGTTGTTGCCCGCCTCACGGCACTTGCCGGCGGCCTGGGCCATGTCCTTCGGCGCCAGGAACTGGCCCTTTTTGATATTGATCACCCTGTTTGTCTTCGCCGCAGCGACGAGAAGGTCCGTCTGACGGCACAAAAAGGCCGGAATCTGGAGCACGTCGACAACCTCTGCCGCAGGTTCGGCCTGCCAGGGCTCATGGATGTCCGTCAGGACGGGGCATCCCGTCTTCTCCTTGACCTCCGCGAGCCACTGAAGCCCCTTTTCGAGGCCCGGCCCCCTGTAACTGTGTATGGAAGTCCTGTTCGCCTTGTCGAAAGAGGACTTGAAGATATAGCCGAGCCCAAGGGATTTGCAGGCCGATTTCGCCTTTGCCGAGACCTCCAGGGCAAGGTCCAGGCTTTCCAGGACACAGGGTCCCGAGGCGACAACCAGCCTCCCGTCACCTATCACGATGTCGTTCACGGTAAAGGTCCTGCTCATTTCACATCATCTCCATGTTCCCGGAGCCAGGCTTCCAGTCTTGCCACATCCTCCGGCGTATCGATTTCTATGGTATCCCGACCGGTCTTCACGCACCGGATACGGTGGCCCCTCTCGAGGACTCTCAGCATCTCGAGGCTCTCGATCTTTTCGAGGGGCGTAGGGTCCCAGCGGGAGAATTCAAGCAGCATTTCCCTCCTGTAGGCGTAGGGGCCTATGTGCTTGTAGTAGACGGCGCCGGGGTTCCGCGGATAGGGAATGGCCGAGCGGCTGAAATACAGGGCACGCATATGGGCGTCAAAGACCATCTTCACGATGTTCGAGTCGGTGATCTCCGCCTGGTCCTCGATCTGTTTGGCCAAAACAGCCAGACCGCACCCGGGGTCGGATTCGAGACTTTCGACAAGGGGGTCTATCATGTCCGGCCCCACGAGAGGGTCATCGACCTGCACGTTCAGGACGATTTCCGCTTCCGGGATGCGTGCGGCCACCCAGGCCACCCTGTCCCCGCCGCTCGGGAGGTCGCTCGGCGTCATCATCACCTCGGCGCCCTCGTCCCTCATGACCTTTTCTATAGACGCATCATCGGTGGCCACCACGATCCGGTCCACCTTCCTGCAGCGGGCCACCTGCCGGAACACCCTCGCGACGAGGGGGATCCCGCCCGCCGACACGAGCGGCTTGCCCGGCAGACGGGTGCTTCCGTAACGTGCCGGAATTACCGCGAGGGTTTTCATAGCATCAGCAGCCTCCCCTATTGTTTTCCCACTCGCGGGCCAATCTTTGCCAGACCCGTGTCCTGAGTTCCCAGCCAAGTTCCGCGGCGGCATACTTGACGACGCTGTCCAGGGCGCCCGACGGGCCCATTCTGGACCTTCCCGCCTTTGACATCAGCCTTCGTCTTTCCGGAGTCTTGAGGATCTCCCGAGCTTCAGCCGCAAGGGCCTCGGGGGATGGATGGACAAGGCTTTCGGCTTCCTGCAGAAGTTTTTTCTGCACCAGTTTCCCCTTTTCGATGACCGAGACAACAGGGATACCCAGGCCCGCACAGATCTGGTTCGCCGTCCCGCCAAGGCCCAGGACGAGATCCGCCCCGCGTGCGGCTTCGGCCACCTCGTCCCCGGTCACCACGATGCGCGGCCCGTCGTTTTGATGGGCAATCCGGCCGGCCTCGACAAAATTCCATTCAGGGCAGCCCTTGAGCAGTCGTTCCCTGTCAAGGGTTGTCGCCACGACCATGACAAAGGACGCCTTTTCCCTCTCCCAGAGCAATCTTGCAGCTGCAAGCAGGAGCCTGATGTCCCCGTACGCCCTCTCCCGGCTTCCCGGTAAAAGGAGCACCTTCGGTGTCCGGCCGCTTCCGGCGAAATAGTCCTTCTCTCCCTTATTATCCCCGGCAAGGTCCATTATCGGGTTGCCCGTATAGGCGGCATCCACGCCGCGGCGCACCATTTCGTCCCTGGTCTGGACGTCCCTGGTCCAGACACGACGGCACCGCCTTCGGAGAATGGCATGTTCGAGTCGCCAGTGCCCCTTGTGAAGAACCGTCTTGGCCGTCGCCACAAGGACAGGCGAGGTCCCCTGGCCCCAGAGAGCATGAAGCAGAAGATAGACATCGCCGATACACAAGACGGTCCGTATCCTGCCGCGGAGACGGTCCCACGCTCTGGCCTGAGTCGTGATCTGTTTCAAAAGCCCGTGCCTGAGGTCCCTCAGAAGGTCTTTCAGCCGATACTTGATAACACCCTCGCTGGGCGTGTCCGAAGGCGGGGACACGACAGGGAAATTCCGCGCGGCATAGGCCTTCCCGGTTCCCACCAGGGGGAACCCGCTGACGTTCATTCCCGGAAACCGCTTCTTCAGTTTTTCTGCGAGAATCACCCCGATAGCGTCCTCACCGTATCCGTTCGAGGCGACCACAACTTTCGGTCTCAGGATTCCGACAAGGGCTTCAAGAAACCGGTCCGTGTCGTAGAGAACGGTCTCCACCACGGGGACGAAAAGCGGTATCGGCGGTTTCCAGCCCTGGGGAATATTATAGACATCCTTTTCGGTGCAGATGAGATATTCAGCTCCGGTTTCACCGCATGTTTCCACCACGTGGTCCATGTCTTTTGGCGAATAGGCATGGTGGTCCCTGAACCTGACATGACGCCGGGGTCGTATTCCCTGCTCTTCGAGAAAGGACTGGAAGCTTCCCGGGTTCCCGATGGCGGAAAATGCAACGGCGCCTCCTCCGGGAGGCGGACAACCCCATTCCCAGGAATCATCCCAGCGGGCCCATGATTTCAGGGCAAGACCCGCGGAAAACACCCGTTCCCTGCCGCAAAGCCCCGAGAGCTCCCGCATGAGGGCCTCGCTTTTTTGCGGCGGAACCTGGTCTGATTTGGTGACAACGACCAGGTGAGCCCTCTGGAGTGCCCGAGGCTTCTCCCTGAGCATCCCGAGGGGGAAAATTCGCCCGTTGCCCCAGGGACAGGTGGCGTCCACAAGGACGATATCGGCATCACGGCCCAGCCTCCTGTGCTGGAACGCGTCATCGGCCAGAACCATTTCCACCCCCTCGGCCGCCAGTCGTCGTATTCCCTCCAGCCTGTCGGGGGAGACACACACGGGGCAATCCGGAAGTTTCCGAGACAAAAGCGCCGCCTCGTCCCCGACGGACGCCTTGTCCGCTGCATCGCCGCCGCGTATGAGGCGGGGCGCCCGCCCTTTTTTCCCGTATCCTCTTGAAACGATCCCCACCCTGATTCCGGCACCACCGACAATCCGGGCCAAAAGCTCCACAAAGGGCGTCTTGTTCGTCCCCCCATGGGTCAGGTTCCCGACGCTGATCACCGGAAGGGGCGGCTCTACGGTAACCCTGACCCCGTGATCGTAAAAGGCGGTTCTAAGGGAAACCGCGGCGGACGCAATCCAGGTGAAAGGAGCCAGGACATGCCATGCTGGGGTGCTGTCTTCTCCACGGATGAACCTCAGGTAGCTATCGAGAAGCCCGTGCATCGGCACCACCAAACTGAAGCGCACAAAGTTTCGCGTAGAGTCCCCCCGCCTTCCGGAGCTGTTCGTGGGACCCCTCTTCCACGACCATGCCCTTGTCCAGCACGAGGATTCGGTCCGCCTCCCTGACGGTCGAGAGCCTGTGGGCGATGATGATGGAAGTCCTGCCCGTCATGGCTTTCTTCATGGCGTGCTGGATCTCCTGCTCCACGCCGGCATCCAGGGACGACGTCGCTTCGTCGAGAATGAGAATCCTGGGGTTCCTCACGATGGCCCGGGCAATTGCCAGCCGCTGGCGCTGCCCGCCGCTTAAGGTCACCCCCCGTTCGCCCACTTCCGTTTCGTACCCTTCGGGGAGGCTCTCAATGAATCGGTGAATGCCGGCCACCTTCGCGGCGTTCTTGATTGCCTCTTCTTTGGGGTCTTCCAACCCGTAGGCGATATTGAAGGCAATGGTGCCTTTCAGAAGCACGGGGTCCTGGGGGACTATTCCGATCTGCCGCCTGAGGGTCTTGAAATCGAGCCGTTTCACATCGACCCCGTCGATGAAGACGGCTCCGCGCTGGGGGTCGTAAAAACGGGGTATCATGTCGGCCAGCGTCGATTTCCCTGCGCCCGTGGGACCCACGAGGGCAACCTTTTCCCCGGGGGACACGGAAATACTCACGTCCTTCAGCACCCAGCCTTCATCCCGGTAGGAGAAACAGACGCCGTCGAAATCGACCCGCCCGGTAATGTCCGTGAGGTAGACGGGGTCTTTCGGGGGCGTCACCTCGCTTTGTGTGTCGATAATCTCGAAGATCCTGTCCGCCGAGGCCAGTCCCTGCTGCATCTTTGCCACGACCCGGGAGAAGGCGCGTATGGGCTGCACGAGAAGCGCCAGGTACCCCAAAAAGGCGACGAGCTCCCCCGGGGTCATCTCTCCGCCTATGACGAGGCGACCGCCGAACCACAGGATGATGGCAAGGGCCGTAACCAGGATGACTTCAATGATCCCCGCCAGGGCGGCATTCACCTGGGTTCCTCGCATCAGGGCCTTGAAATGCAGCATGTTCTGCTCCCGGAACCGGGCGAACTCCTGTTCCTCTGTCGCGAAAGACCGTACGATCCGTATCGCCGAGATTGCCTCGTAGGCCGTGGCGGAAAGGTCGGCCAGTCTCCGCTGGATATCATGCCCCACCGAGCGCAGCTTTCTGGACGCCTTGTTCAGCACCCAGGCAGCTACGGGAAGCACGATGAAGGTGAGGATCGTGAGCTTCCAGTTCAGAAAGAGCAGAAAGGCGATCATCCCGACGAAGCTCAGGCTGTGAACCACGACGTCGATCACGACGGTGGTGATCATTTCCTGGACTTTCGTCACATCGTTGGTGATCCTCGAGATGAGCTCCCCAACCCGGGTTCCGTACAGATACTTCAGGGACATCCTCTGGGTGTGGTCGTAGAGTTCGAGACGGATGTCCATGACCACCTTCTGGCCCACCCAGTTCATGAGGTACTGCTGGCCGTAGTAGGCGGCGTTCTTCCCCAGGTAGAGCAGAACCAGGCCCACCGCAAGAAGATTCAGCATCATCATGTTCTTGTTGATGAGGACATCGTCAACGATGTTTTTCAGAAGCCACGGCGCAACTACATTGCATGCCGAAGCCAGGACCATGCAGCCGAGGGCCGAAAACAGCCTCGGTAAATAGGGTCTTCCGTAGGCAAGCAATCTTGCGTAAACGTTTCTTTTCCCTTTCATGGAATCATCCTATACTGAGTCTTCGGAAAATCAGCGAGACGATTTTTCGGGCCGCGCCGGTTCCACGGGAAAGTTTCCGGAGCTCTTCCCGCTGAAAATCCCGTTTCCCCTCATCCGCCAAAAGCTGGGAAACGGCTTTTGCAAGGTCTTTTGGTTCAATGTCTCCTTTTATCTCCCGCAGGATTTCATGTCCCGCGATTCTGTTGGGCCAAGCCAAAAACCCCCGGTTTGCCGAAATGGCCCTGAGAAATTTTTCTTTCAGAAAACCTGCGCGGACGAAATTTTTGTCCAGTGCTCCCATGATACCCGACACGGGAACGTGACGCAGAAAGGAAAAGGGGACGGCAACAATGGCCGGGACTCCTGCGTGAAGCAGTTCGAGCGTATTCGTTCCGGGTTGAGTCAGGGCAAGGTCGGCCTCTTTCAGGACGACACCGGTACCGATCCTGACCGGTTTCATCCCGGCCCGTTCCCAACGTTCGAATTCCCCTTCCGCCGCAAAGGGCGACATGACCGTAAGAGTTTCGACGGAAAGGCTGCCTCCGTCAAGGTGTTCTTTAAACTCTTTCAGGAAATGCAGGGAGACTTCACGAATGGAGGGCCGGCTGCCCGGAAAGAGAACGAGCCGGTATTCCTTTCCGCGGGACCACGGCGAAGGGCCTTCATCCATTTTCATTGCATCGGCGACGAGGTCACCCACATAATCCGTTGCTTCGGACACCATCTGCGGCCAGGCCGTCAGAAACCGTTCCGTCCGTGACATGAAAGCCTTCCGGCCATAGGAATAACAGAAAAAGGGCACCCGCCCGGCTGACGCACGGATTCCGTAAACCAGGTCCCCACCCATCTGTAAGACGAGGTCGCTGGAGTTGTCTCGGAGATCTCGCAATGTCGACAGGAAGCCGTCGGGCGGCACCGCTTCGTCCGCACCGAGCATCGAGGCCACCCGGTATTCCTGGCCGGTGGCAAACTGGCATGGCAGCATCCTGACGGTAACATGGCAACCCGCTTCCTTCAAAAGGGGCACGACGGGGCGGACCCAGCACCAGAGCTCTCCCGGTCCATTGGTCAATATGAGGATTCGTTTCACAGCGCCGCCTCCTCCAGTATCGTCCTCGCCCAGTCCCGGACTGCGCCTTTTTCCCCGAGCTCCAAATCCGCCTGATTCATGAGCGTCTTCGTCCTGCTTTGGCGTCCCTCATCCTCGAGATACCCTTTCAACTCACGATAAATGTTTTCGGCATTGGCCTCTTTCTGCAAAAGCTCGGGAAAAAGCTCTTCTTCAGCCAGAATGTTCGGTATACAGATCCACGGGATCCTGACGAAAAGCCTGTAAGCAAGCCATGAGCTGAACGAGGCCTTGTAGAGGGCCACCATAAAGGTCTTGAGCATGAGCGCTTCCACGGCGGCGGTCCCGCTCGCTCCCGCCACGGCGTGCGAAACTGCCAGTACGTTCGCGCCCGGACCCTCGAAAATCTCGAACCCCTCAGCCGCCTCGCGAACGAAAAGTCGTGTCTTTTCAGGCAGAAATGGTGCCAGGGAAACCAGCGGGCTATACCCATCCTCCATGAGCCGCCGTCCCGCTTGAAGCAGCGGATGCAGAAGCCGCCGGATTTCCCCCGGGCGGCTTCCGGGAAGAAGCCCGACTACGGTTTTGCCAAAGACACGTTCTTTGAGATCCTTGTCCGGGGAAAAGTTCTCGAGCCGGTCTTTCAGTGGATGACCGATCCATCTGCTTTTGACACCGAAACGCGAGAGGAATTCATGTTCAAATCTGAAGAGGGGAAGACAGAGATCACAGAGGCGCTTCAGCTGTTTCGTACGCCACGGCCGCCACGCCCAGACCGTGGGTGGACAGAGATACAGGATCCTTCCCTTGTAGCCGCGTTTTCTGAGAGATGCCAGAAGGGGCAGGTGAAAATCCGGACTGTCGATAACCACGACGGCGGCGGGCTTCCCGGCAAGGACCTTTTCGGTGATTTCCTCCTTCAGGCGAAGGAGACGCGGGATCGCCCCCAGGACCTCGGTGATGCCCATGAGCCGGAGTTCATCCATGGTCCACTGGACCTCGACGCCCGAGGCTTCGCTTTCGGGCCCGACCATTCCTTGAATCGACCCACGATACCCCTCTTCCCTGAGGGCTTTTGCCAGGGCGGAGGCGTACTGGTCACCGGACGTCTCACCGCAGCTGAAAAAGAGGGATTCTACCTGAGCCCCCATACCGCAATCCCCGTTTCCCGGGCAAGACGGGCGAAATGCGTCCTTTCGAGAACAATCGTCCTGTCCGCTTCTACGGCAAGACAGGTCAGCCCCGCCGATGCCATGTTTTCAATCGTCGAGGGCCCTACAGTCGGGAGATCATACCGTTCGTCCTGGTCCTCCCGCATCATTTTGAGCAGGACCCCTCCGCGAACAAGCTTACCGGCCCTTTTGATCATCCCGTCGGTCCCCTCCATGGCCTCGACGGCGACGACAGCCTTGCGATAGACAGCCAGGGTTTGACCGAAGGAAAGGGGCAAAATCGTTCGTGCAACCTTTCTGGCGTAAGTGATATCCTCCATTTCGGCATCCCCAGGAACGCGGCCCGCCACGCAGCCTTCACAGGCGAGCAGATCGGGAATGACATCCTTGTAGGGGACAACGGCAACGCCCGTTCGTTCTATTGTCGAGACAACCGCTCCAAGAAGGGAATGATCGTCCCTGGAATCGAGGCTTTCCACGACGTGCCCGAGGCTTCTGCCCAGTTCTTCCGGTCGGTAGATGAGGGTTTTTGGCACCAGTCCAGCCAGCATCAATTTCCCTATGCCCCGTTTCGCCAGGTCCCCAAGAACGAATTCCAGATCCGGCGTCTTTAGGGGAACCACGGCATCGGGATTCAGAGGGGCAAACCGCTTCCTGTCTCCGCCGAGAGCGTAGACGAGAGGCGGCTTGTTTTTTTGGACCAGGCGCGCGACGATTTCCTCTGGAAGTTTCCCTTCTCCCGCGATAAGGGCGATATCAGGCACGGCAAGTCCTCCCTTACTTGTTGGCCCTGAAGGCCAGTCTGAGGGCATAGGCAAAAAACAACACGTTCGGCATCCAGGCTGCAACCAGAGGCGGCAGGTATCCCGCTTCCCCGAAGGATTTGAAAAAAGACATCAGTACGTAATACACGAAGACCACCATGACACTCACGGCAAGTCCCACACCGGAACCGGTCCTGTGGGGTCTGACCCCGAGGGAGGAACCCAGCAGCGCCAGGATGACGCAGGCCCAAGGGAGGGAAAGCTTGAGGTGGAACATGACCAAAAGCGGGTCCGTGTTGGCTCCCTGCTTTTCCATGATTCCGATGTACTCCTTCAGTTCCAGGGCACTCATTTCGTCGGGATCCCTGGAGGCCCTGGCGATTTTGCCCGGCTCAAGAAGCTGCGGCATCTCCTGGGTATCGAAGGAAAACAGAAGGTCCACCTTTCCCTTTGGGGAAACCTCGAAGGTCTTCCCTTCTTCAAGGAACCACCTGCCGTCTTTCCAGTAGGCCCTCTCGGCGCTGGTGATGCGGCTCAAAAGTCCTTTCTCGAAATCCTGTATAAGGATGTCATGCATCTCGCCCCTGTTTTGAAGCAGTTTCGCGATATAGATCACCCGTCTCAGCTTTCCGGCCTGCTCGTCACGGAGAAAAATCTGTTCCTTCAAAAGGGACGGCTGCTCCCTGGCCACCTCGAAACGGAAGATGTTGTCCGCCGCCTTGTTGGACAGGGGAACAATGCTTTCATTCATAAAAATAGCGAAAAGAGAAACCAGCACCGAGGCCCCAATGACGGGGCGAAGAATCCTCTGGAAGGCGATCCCGGCGGCTTTCATGGCGATGATCTCGCTCTGGGACGAAAGCCTGCCGAAAGTCAGAAGCGCCGCGAGGAGGGACGCCATGGGGAGCGTCATGACGACGACCCCGGGAAGCTTGTACAAAAACAGGCGGCTTACAGCCCAGAGGGAAACCCCCCTCTCGATCATAAGATCCGCGATTTCAAAGAGCAGGTCGCCCGCTACCAAAAGTACCGTAAATGCAAGGACACCGAACACAAAGGCATTGGCTGTCTGTGTAATGATGTACCGGTCGAGGGTCAAAAATGCGGGGAAAATGCGCTTTAAACCTTGTTGCCCCATGAACCTTCCTCCGCCCGAAGCTCCTGAAGTATGCGCTCGACAGCTTCCCTGACTGCTCCGTGACCACCTGAAGTTTCGGTAACAACATCTGCAGCCTGACGCGCCGCAGGCTGGGCATCCCGCGGGGCAAATCCGATTTTGGCCCAGCGGAGACATTCGGCATCGTTATCGTCATCGCCGATGTAAGCGACTTCCTCCCTGGAAAGACCGGCTTCCTCGGCCACGCTCTGAAGGACGCTGAGCTTGTCTTTGACATCCTGATGAACCATGTCGACACCCAGCTCTTCCGCCCTTTTTTTCGTTACCTCCGAATACCTGCCGCTGATGATGCAGACGGCAATTCCAGAGGCCCGGAGTTTTGCCAGGCCGAGCCCATCCCTGACATCGAACCGTTTCCATTCCGTACCCTGACCGTCAAGATAGATACCTCCATCGGTCAGTGTGCCGTCGACATCCATGGCGAAAAAACGTATCATCGGATGCTCCCTTTCTTTTATGAAAGATGCCAGGGGGTGACTCCCCGTTTCCCCGATTCAGCGAATTCGCGGATTTCACGGACGAGTTCCAGATCCCCGAAATTTTCATCGAGCCTTTCCAGAGCTTCCCGAAAAGACATGTCCTTTCGGAACAGGAAACGGTAGATCCGCTTGATCAGGGTCCTTTCCTCCTGCGAAAAGCCTCTGCGTCTGAGCCCCACGACATTGATGTTTCTGATTTCCGCCGGATGACCGTCCACCAGGGTAAAAGGAGGCACATCACGGACGACTTTCGTCAATCCGCCGATCATACAATACCGTCCCACCCGGACAAACTGGTGTACGCCGGCCATACCACCCAGCACGGCTCCATCCCCGACGCTGCAATACCCCGCAAGACCCACCTTGTTAGCGATGACGCAGTCTCTGCCCACCGAGACATTGTGTCCGACGTGGCTTCCCTCCATCAGGTACGCATTCTCCCCGATGACAGTCCTGTTCTGCTGTCCCGTTGCCCTGTGGACCGTAACGTTTTCACGCAGGGTGACTCCGTCTTCAATGTGCACCCAGGAAGTCTCCCCCTTGAAATCAAAATCCTGGGGCAATCCTCCCACCACGACATGCTCGAAAAGATGGCAATTTTCGCCTATCCGCACATGGTCACGAACCCGAACAAAGGCCTCCATTATGGAACCTTTGCCGACAACAACGTCGTCGTCGATGACGCAACAGGGACCAATGATGGCATCGTCGCCTATCTGCGCCTTTTTCGAGACAACGGCCGTGGGGTGTATCCTCGGGTTCATTTGCCTTTGTCTCCGGTCAGCCGCTCCGTAACAACGAAGCCGAAGGTCGCTTCGGCAACGAGCTCGTCACCGACCTTGGCTTCGGCCTGGGCTTTCCCGATTTTCCCCCGGATCTTGAGGATGCGGGCGGTGGTGATCATCTGGTCTCCCGGAACGACAGGTTTCCTGAGCCTCGCTTTTTCCACTCCGGTCAGGTACATCGCCATATTGACCGCTTCAGGCTTGCCAACGATCATCATTGCCGCCACCTGGCACATCGCTTCCATGACGAGGACCCCAGGCATAACAGGCTCCTTGGGGAAATGCCCCTGGAAGAAGGGTTCGTTGATGGTGACGTTTTTGAGGCCAACCACATGATCATCTGAGATTTCGAGAATCCGATCTACCAGGAGGAACGGGTACCGATGGGGCAGGGAATCCAGAATTTTGTGAATGTCGAACATCGCGATACCTCCTTTCGGAAAGTTTTTCTCTCAGCTTTTCCCGGCAAGCCGCCGCAGGCGCTCCATGAGCCTGAGGTTCAGGGCATGGCCGCCCTTGTAGGAAACAAAATGCCCCGTCACAGGCCTTCCCAGGAGGGCCATGTCGCCGAAAAGGTCGAGTATCTTGTGACGCGGGGGTTCATCGGGAAACCTCGGCGCCTGCAGGGGACCGTCCCCGCCCAGAACCAGGGTGTTGTCCCAGGAGCCTCCCAGGCCGAGACCCCTGGAAAGGACATCTTCTATATCGCTTTCAAGGACAAAGGTCCTGGCCGGGGCAATTTCCCTTGCGAAATCGCCGATGTCATGCCAATATTCGGCGGCCTGCACCGAAGGGCTCGTTCCTTCGTGTCGGATGACCGCCGTTACCCGTGTCTTTTTCGAAGGGAAGCATGCGACAAAGGCGCCCCTTTCAGGATCTTCCACGACAACGGGAGAATTGATCACGAGCGACGCCGGACCTTCCTCGGAGGCGACAACGGCGGCCTTTTCGAGCCCGTCCGCCATGACCCGGCCGGATCCGTCGAGGGCCGGAACCTCGGGACCTTCCAGGTTGATGGAAACCGACCAGAGCCCGAGGCCTGAAAGCACTCCAAGCAGATGCTCCACCGTCATCACACTGCGGCCGTCGGAGAAGGTCAGCGTCGTTCCCCTGCCAGAGCCGTCGGCCTGCAGGTCTATCAGGGGAACTTCGGCACCCTTGTGACAAAACGTGATGCCGGGTCGCTTTTTTGAGGGGTGAATCTCCACCAAGCAATCCCGCCCGGTGTGAAGGCCCTTCCCTCTCCAGGACAAGGCCTCTGTAATGGTTCGAAATCCTTTCATGGTTTTCGATCAACCGTCTTTTCATCGAGTTCCCTGATCTTCCTTTCAAGGTCTTTGACCTTCGCCGCCAGATCAGGCAACTTGTGCAACAAGGCCTGTTTCTTCATCTCCGAGGAATGATCCCTGGCCGGGAACCCAGAGACAACGGCCTTTTCCGGCACATCCCTGGTTGCACCGCCGCAGGCTGCAACGGTGGCCCCCTTGCCGACTTTCACGTGATCGGCCACGCCGCTTCGGGCCGCCATGATGACATTGTCCTCAAGAACCGCGCTACCCGCGATTCCCGTCATGGCAACGAGGATGCAGCCTCTCCCGATTCTTGCGTTGTGTCCCACGTGCACCTGGTCGTCGATAACCGTTCCGTCACCGATCACTGTCTCCCCGATGGTTGCCCTGTCGATGGTTGAGCCCGCACCGATTTCCACCCGGTTCCCGATCCTGACGGTCCCCAGCTGCGGGATCTTGACCGGCTCATCCCCCCTGCCGGGCAGAAAACCGAATCCGTCGCAGCCGATCACAGCTCCCGCATGGATCAGGCAATTCTCCCCGACCCGTGTGCCATGATACAGCACCACTCCGGGTTCCACGAAAGTCCCCCCTCCGAGTTTTACACCTCGTCCGAGATAAACCACCGCCTCCAGCACCACACCCGGCCCGATCCGGGAGTCTTCGCCGACAACACAACGGGGGCCGATACAGGCAGACGGATCGACCTCGGCGCTTTCCGACACCAACGCGGTCGGGTGAACCCCTGGCGTCGGCCGCTTTTCTTCAGCAAAAAACCCGAGAACTTTCGCAAAAGCGAGTTGCGGGTCTTCCATTTCGATTCTATCCCTGTCTCCATCCAGCCATCCGGGCGGTACGATGACGGGAACGTTCCCGCAAAGTTCTTTCAGCATGTGTTTTTGCCAAAGTGCCGTAATCTTGTCCGGTGACCTTCCATCGGGAAGCTGAACACCTGCAACCAGCCTGTTCGGGTTTCCATAAACCTTGGCGGCACCGACGATTTCAGCAAGCTGTCCCAAGGTGGTTTTCTTTCCCATTATCATTTTTCTCCCTCGTCCGTCGATCTACAGGTTTCCCATGATCCTGAGGCTCAAGTCCTGATCGTCACGGCTGTCGTAGTAGATTTCCCAGGACAGGTGTTCACCCGCCCTCCAGCCAATGCCGGCTTCCGTTTCGCCGTCTTCCCTGAAGCGTCCCCAGGCATAGAGCTTCGGCAGTATTTCCTCGAACCAGATGCGCCCCCAGTACTCGTCCTCCTCAAAAGATCTTTCGACCCCAATCCAGACGTCAGGTGCCCACATCCACCTCAGGCCGAATCGCGGATCGATATTCCCGTCATTCAGACTGATCAGGAATTCCCCATACCCTTCAATTTCCCATCCAGAAAAAGGGATCATGCGCCGTCCAGCGTGTATTCCCACCTCCGGGTACCTCTCATCGGAACCAACGTGAACTCCAAGCCATGCCTGCAGGATGTATCGCGTGCTTTCGACGTCCACATCAACAGGGGCGATCCGGTCCGGCCTGATGTTCACCTCCACCTCCCCCTCAAGCTCCCGCGCGGCCCATTTCTCCTCCAGCGAAGTCGCGACATAAGTCTCGATCCGTTCCTTGTGCCTTTTGACCCAAAACGCGGGAAGTCCAACGATCCGGGACGTGACATCAAGGGTCTCTTCCTGGAGTTCCGTTTGTAAAACCAGGGGAAGTGACCTGCTTGAAAGCCTGGGGGAAAAGGCCACAACAACGGGCTCTTCCGGAGTGAACGTGATTTCCAGGACCCCTTTCACCTTGTCCCGAAAAAAGACAAGGGAGGGTTTCCAGCCGCCAAGGCGTTCCGAAATCATTTCACTCAAGCGGCTCCGAAAATCCTCTCCGGCCCAGCGGAGGACATCCATGGGAAGGGAATCAAGCATTTCGGCAACGGCGGTACGGATTCCCGAGACATCCTCAATGAAGGTTGTTTCCAAAAAATGCGGCAATTCGGGAGTGACGATCTTTACCTCCCACTCAGCTTCTTTTGAAGGCGCTACAGTGAAAAGCACTTCAAGGTCGTCGCCTGTCTGCCGGACCCCGGAAATCTCCAGTCCGGGGAAAAGCCGTTTCGCCACCAGGGTGACGATACGCTCCCTGTCGCCTGACTTTCTTTGGGACACTTTATCCCAGACGGCGGACAAAGAACGTTCTACGGGAGTTTTCAGCCATTGCGGTATGCCCCCTACGATGACCGAAGCCTCCGCAGAAGCCGTGAGAAAAAAGGCCACGGCCCAGAGAACGACCGTGGCCAAAACAATCTTACGGGCGAAATGAGGCTTTCTTCCCATGGTCTTTCCTCTTCACCACTCCGGCTAGAACATCTCCCCGAAACCGAAATGCGTCCTCGTTTCGTAGGCACCTTCGGCCACATCGATCCTCAAGTTTCCAAGGGGCGTCCTGACCCTGATGCCGAAACCGTAGGCGTCTTCCAGGTCTGAAAAGTTGAAGTCGTTATCTGCAAGGCCTGTGTCGTAGAACGCGACCAGCGAAAAAGCATCCTGGACGGGAAGCCTCAATTCGAAATTGCCCAAAAACATTTCGTCGCCTTCGAACTCGTCATCCCTGTACCCGCGAAGCGTATTGGCGCCTCCCAGGAAATACTGTTCCGACCAGGGGAGACTTCCACTTGAAAGGCCATATCGCAACCGTGTGGCAAAGATCACCGGATCATCCTCGGAGCCGATTTCAAGGTCCACAAAGCCACCCAGAAAATCCCGGAGCGGCAGGTAGTAACGCGCCTCGAGCCAGTACTTGGTGTAGTTCTTGTCTTCACCCTGGTCCGGCTCGAAAAGGCCCTGTTCAACGTTGAAGGAATAGACCTCACCTTCGGGATAGGGGATGTATTTGGTCGTGTTGTTGAAAGAAAGGGTCGCCGTGATCGAGTAGTTCGTCCCGATAAGGTCCTCTTCATCGAAGATTCCGGACAGATCCCCGGAAACAACCGTGCCGTCAGGCTCCCGGACGTTGGAGATTTCGACTTCGTGCCAGTCCGCCAGGGCGTACCAGCTCAGCCTTTCATCGGACAGGAACTTTTTGCCGATGCCCGCGTAAAAACCTGTTTTTTCCTCGTCGTAAATATACTGTTCCGTGCCGGACTCGTATTCTTCAAGATCCTCCCATTGCCTTCTGTAAACCCCGGCCTTCCAGGTATGGTGCTTTTGGTCCATGTAGGGTTCAGTGTAGGTCAGCCAGTATTGTTCGCGGTCACCCGTCTCGAAGCCAATCTCTGCCCTGTGGCCGAGTCCGCGGTAGTTTGTCTCGGTGTAAGTCGCACCACCTGACCAGCCGCTGCTTGAACCGTGACCAACGGAGAGGCCAAGCTTGGTGGTCCGTTTTTCTGTCACCGTGAAAACCAGGTTCACTACCGAAGGATCCTCCTCGCTGGGCTCGAAGCCAAGGTTGATGTCTTCGAAGAACTCGAGGCGGTTGAGGTTGGTCATGGAGTACCTCAACAGCGTCGTGTTGAAAAGGTCTCCTTTTTTGAGCAGGATCTCCCGTTCGATCACATGGGTCTTGGTTTTCGTGTTTCCCTGGATGATGATCTCCCCGACAACGGGTTCCATGATCCGGACGTTGACCGTTCCGCCCTCCACCTGTACGTCTTCGATGCGAACCATGGAGTATCCGGCCTTTTCGTACTTTTCCACGACGCGCTGCAGGTCATGGCGGAAAAAGGTCCTGTTGAAAATGTTTCCGGGGCGTGTAAAAAGGACTTCCATGAGTTCCTCGTCGGTAAAGACGGTATTGCCCGTGAATTCAACCTTTTCCACGACCGGGTTTTCCACCACTTCGAACTCGACATAAGCTCCTCCCGCCTGCGGAGTGATCGAGACATCCACCAGGGAGAAAAAGCCCAGGCCGTAGATGGCGTCTATGTCTTCCTGAATCTGATCCCTGTCCAGGGGTTCCCCCACCTTGGTACCGACGACACTCAGGATATGCTCGTCGACCACTTTCGTGTTCCCTGTCACCCCGATCCCCGCTACAAGTGGGTTCTGGGCTGTGGCCGCAGTCGTTGCGAATACTGCTGCAATGAGAATCAAAAAGCCTGCGAAGAGTCCGGAACGTCTCACGTGCTCAGCACTCCTTTCGTTGCGGCTCCGCAGTCAGGGAACCGGCTTGTCACCTGTTTGTCTCCTGGATCACGACGGAATCGGACCTCAAGGCACGGTGGCCTATTTCATAAAGCAACAGGATCTCGTCGAGAGTCACCTCTTCTTTTCTTGGAGGCTGTCCTTCAGGGTTTTCCTGTCCCTTTTGAACCAGGTTTTCCGTCACCGATGCGGTGTTAACCCTGGCGAACTGTCGATCCGGTTCAATGTCGGAAACCGGGCCGGCTGATTTCTCGAGATCCTTTCGTGCGCTGTTCATATCGCTCAGGTTTTCCCGCAACGCTGTAAGAAGGCTCTTTTCATCCGGGGTCACCCACTCCAGCGACACCCCGCTGGTCTCTTGTTCCAGCACCACGGGACCAGTGGCGGTAGACAAGGGTAGGGCGGCGGCCATGATGACCGCTACGGCAAGAACGGCCGAACGCACCGAAAGGGGCATGCCCCTTTTCAGGCACCCTGCTTCCCCGGCACCGCCGGCTTCGGAAACGGCTGTCCAAAGCTCGTCTCTCGCCGCCTCAAGCTCGGCCCTGGCGCATTCCACGTCGGCCACGGCATTGGACCATTTTTCTTTCCTGCAGGCTTCAATACACCGTTCGAGCCATCTTTGAACCCGCCTGAACCGTTTTTCCATGATACAGGAATCCTCCCCAAACCGGGTATGCCGATTTTTATTCGGTAGGCATGAACATTATCACAGTTCAGGGGTGTTCTGTCGCTTCAAGGCCAAGCAAGTTGCGTATTCTCGATATGGCTTTCCTCTGCAGCCTGTAGATGTGACTGACGTCGACACCTCGCTCCAAAGCATACTCCCTGGCCTTCTTCCCCTCGAAGACGAGTGCCTCTATGACATCGGACTCTTTATCCGGGAGCTCTTTCAGCTGATCCATGATACTGATGAGCCAGTCTATTTTGTCCGTTTCGTCACCACCGGAAAGCTGCAAGGCTTCTTCATCGACGGGTTGGGGGGCTTTCGCCTCGACCCGTTGCAGGTAGTTGGTCATCTGGCCCCGGATTCGATAATACCCATAGGTGGCAAAACGTGTTTCCCTGCCGGGATCGAACTTGTCGACGGCTTTGATGAGGGCGATCATGCCTTCCTGCACGAGGTCCTGGTACTGTTGGGGAGCAACCTGGAATTTCCCGGCAATCCAGAACACCAGCGGCCTGTGCAAGAGGATGAGCCGGTCCCTGGCGTCCTCGTCACCGCCGGCGGCCCTGCCCCAAAGTAACCTTTCCTCTTCCTCGGAAATGCTCCGGCCTCCCGAAGCCGGACGACTTTCATCTTCCATGGCCTGCCCTCCCATGATCTCATCCCTTTATACCATGGACGAACTCCCTTTACCACTCGCCCAGGGGGATCGAACCGGCAAGGTTTTCAGGCACCCGAAGATGGGATCCATCATTGAAAAAGGCGAGATAACACGTCCCGTCCCGCATTTCCAGGCCAGTCAGACTGCAGTTGCCCAAACGCATTTTCCAGACCATGGAGGAGGGCAGATCGAAGAGGACGCTGAGCGCGGCCCGTATTGTTCCTCCGTGGAACACCACCAGAAGGTCCTCGTCGGACTCTTCAAATATGTGATCCATGGCGCGTTTTACCCTGGCCTGGACGTTTTCGAAGGCCTCTCCACCGGGTGACGTCACCAGGGAAGGGTCCGCACGCCAGGCGGCATACAGTTCGGGGTCTTTTCGCGCAACATCCAAGACAGAGTGGGACTCCCAGTCACCGAAATCGATTTCCACGAGGTCCTCGACGAAATTGACTGAAGGAGCGGGTTCCATCGAATATGCGACAATCCTCGCCGTCTCGGCAGCCCGGGAAAGGGGGCTCGAATACACGCGGCAGGGGGTCCAGGATTTGAGGCGTTCCGCGAGCAATCCCGCTTCCCTGCGGCCCCTTTCATTGAGGGGGATGTCCGCCCTGCCCTGGTACCGGTAATGCAGGTTCCAGTCCGTCTGGCCGTGTCGCACAAAGAGCACGTGGCGTTTCTCTGACATGCTTCCTCCCCGGGAATCCAGAAAAAAAGCCACCCGAAGGTGGCCTGAAGATCGTGGAGCCGGCGGGCGGAATCGAACCGCCTACCTGCGCATTACGAGTGCGCTGCTCTACCGAGTGAGCTACGCCGGCGACCAAAAGAAAATGGCGGTCCCAACGGGATTCGAACCCGTGCCGCAGCCTTGAAAGGGCTGTGTCCTAGGCCACTAGACGATGGGACCGCTTGGATGGTGCCTTTGGTGGGCCGTACAGGGATCGAACCTGTGACACCCGGATTAAAAGTCCGGTGCTCTTCCAACTGAGCTAACGGCCCGGCTCGAGCGGGAAACACTATACCTGCCATCGCCCAAGCTGTCAAGATCTCTCGAGGCGTCAGGGGGAATCTTTTTCAACGGCCCTGATCTCCTCAGCCCGTGCCGATTACAACGCAAAACGGGCGGGGAATTCCGCCAGGCGTTTCCGGTATTGTTCCATCGTTTCGAGTCCGCGCTCTATCTGGAGGGCAACCTGCTTGAAGGATGTGCCCCCGTAGGTGTTTCTCCTGTTGACGGATTGCTCGATATTCAAAAGGGGAAGCAGGTCTTCGTCCACCTCGGGAATAAGCTCCTTCCACTGCTCGAGGGAGAGATCCGTCAGGGCCTCGTAATGTTCGATGCACCACCTGACCGCGCCTCCGACCTTCTCGTGGGACTCCCTGAAAGGAATACCCTTCATGACGAGGTATTCCGCCACGTCGGTGGCGAGGGTGAAACCATCCTCAAAGGATGACGCCGCACGTTCTTCGTTGATCTCGACCCTGGCCACCAGCTGCGGAAGAACTTCCAGGACCTCTTTCGTCATCTGGAGCGAGGTCCACAGAGCCCTCTTGTCTTCCTGCATATCCCGGTTGTAGGCGAAAGGAAGCCCCTTGAGGATAACCATCAGGTCCACCAGGTCTCCCACTACCCTCCCGGAGCGACCCCTGACGAGCTCGAGTACGTCGGGATTCTTTTTCTGGGGCATCATGCTCGACCCCGTGCAGAAGGCGTCGGGCAACTCCATCCAGCCGAATTCCCTGCTGCTGTAGATGATCATGTCCTCGGCCATCCGGCTGGTGTGAAGCATCACCATGGTGAGGGCATACTGGCTGTCAAGCAGATAATCCCTCTGGCTCACGGCATCGAGGCTGTTTTCGGAAACCTTGTCGAACCCGAGCAAACCCGCCGTGTATCCCCTGTCCAAAGGAAGCGTGGAACCAGCGAGGGCTCCTGCTCCCAGCGGGCTCTCATTGATGGTTTCAAGGGCAAAGAGGATTCGCCTGAAATCCCTCGTGAAGGCCCAGAAATGGGCCAGCCAGTAATGCCCCATGCTGACGGGCTGGGCCTGCTGGAGATGAGTGTACCCCGGAACGATGACGTTCCTGTGTGTTACGGCCCGGTCGATCAGGGAATCCATCAGCATCAGGAGCCCGTCGCCCAAAGCGACGATTTCCTTTCTCAAAAAAAGCCTGACGGCAGTGACGGACTGGTCGTTGCGACTCCTTCCGGTGTGAAGCTTGGCACCCACAGAACCCACGATCTGGGTCAGCCGTGATTCGATATTCATGTGGACGTCTTCCATCACCAGCGAAGGCGTAAACCTTCCATCCTGTATCTCTTCGAGGACCTGTCTGAGCCCCTTTTCGAGGGTTTCAGCCTCATCAGGGCTGACAAGCCCGACTTCGGAAAGCATCCTCGCATGGGCGATGCTTCCGTAAATATCGTAGGGTGCCAGCCGCCAGTCGAGATCAAGAGACTCGGTGAAACGCTGGACCACTTCAGCTGTATCTTCACGAAACCGCCCGTGCCACATGAACGACCGCCTCCTGCTTTCCTAGTAATCCGCTGCTTCGACGACGAGGCCTTCCCCGGCCGCAGCCCGTGCCGCCTGCGCCCAGAGAAGGTCCGTTTCGCTGTGAGTGTACCCGTCAAGTCCCAGGCAATCCAGAAGTGATTCGATTACACAAAGGCCCGGAACGATGATATCGGACCTGGAGGGTTCGAGTCCCGTGACTTCCCGCCGTCCCTCCACATCAAGGGCCTCCAGCTTCCGGGTCAAGGCAACGAGTGCACTCCTTTCGATCCGGAAACGGTGGACTTTTGCAGGGTGATACTCCTCCCAGGGGATCTCTTGCAGCATCATCGCCACCGATGAGGACGTCCCCCCGACGCCTGCAAGTTTACTGACCTTGGGGGGAAGGAACTTTACCAGGGTCTCCCGGGACTTCTGATATATTTTTTCGGCCGCGTCGCCGTAGAGGGAGGCCATCCTGACAGCCCCGAGCCTGAAAGATTCCGTGAACCCAGGCCCGGCCAATTCAAGGCTTCCGCCCCCCAGGTCGAAAACCCCGTCAGCGCCGTCGATGCCAAGAAGAGCCCCCTCGAAACTGAGCCTCGCTTCCTCATGCCCGTCGAGGATACGCAGGGGGCAGCCCGTGGCTTCTTCCATGGCGGGAATGACCGTTTCTATGCCATTGGCCGACCGGAGAATTTCTGTGGCGAAAAACCTGGTCCCAGAAGGCGGGACTCCCCTTTCCCGCAACATGTCCCTCGTCTCGGACAAGGCCTTCAACGTGCGCCGTAACGCACTGGGGGAGATGTTGCGTTTTTCGTCGGTCATCCCCTCGGAAAGACGGGTCGCCCACCGTCCGGAAAAAAGGTACCGGAGTTTTCGGTCTTCGTAAAAGACGCCCAGGCACCGGACCGAGTTCGACCCCAGATCTATCGCTCCGAAAACCCCTGTCATGCCCGGAAACCCTCCTGTTTTCTGCAGGGATAGCCGCTTCCCGGCCGGCAGAGTGTCGAAATCCTGCCTTGAAGCCATTTTTCTCCGGGGTGGCGACCGAGTGCGAGCCAGGACGCTGTCTGCAGGTGGAGGCACTTCACCCTGACCTCCCCGGAGTCACGGGTCCCGCCTATCCTGCCCCTTCGCATGTTTTCCCACATGGACTTGCGGCGCGTCAAAAGGAACCTCCGCTCGGCGGGTGAAACAAAAGCAAGTCTGACAAGGGAATGCCAGACCCCGTATTCCCGCCATTCGCCCTGTCTTTTTTCGAGAAATGCTTCCAACCTTGCGACCCCTCCTCCCGCCTCAAGGATATCGCACTCTTTCACAACGTGCGGGCAGGTGAGCCAGAAAGTCGTCGGGAAAGGCCTCCCTTTAAAAAGCGGACGACAGAGGATCACCGAGGGGGCGCCCAGGGGGCACCGGGCGGCGAGCCCCAGAAGGATCCTCTCATCAAACTTTCTTCCGGCAACTTGTTCACCTATAGTATCCAGATCCAACGGGAGCGGCTTCTCAAAAAAAAGAGGGGGCATTTCGCCCCCTGCGACAAAAGCCCGGGGATGCATGAGGCTATTTTTTCCCTCTGCCCTTGCTGCCCCGCCCGTCTTTCGCCTTTTTGTTGAGATCGGAAATTTTCTGGTCGCTCGTTTTGAGAAAGGAAGCCAGTTTCTTCTCGAAATCATCGGCTCCACCGCCGCTTCGCCCCTGTCGCTGGCGGTCCGGCTTGGGCTGCAGTCTCTTGATGGAGAGGTCAATTCTCCCTCTTTCATCAATTTTGACCACTTTCGCGCGGATTTCCTGCTTGAGGGAGACCACATCTTCGACCTTTTTTACGAAATCGTGGGACAATTCCGAAATGTGAACCATCGCTTTCTGACCGGTCGACAGCCTGACGAACGCTCCGAAGGGCATGATCTGCTCAACGGTACCAATAACGGTATCCCCAACGTTTACGGTCGCCTGCCGTGAACTGTTCTGTTGCTCCATGAAATTCGAATACCTCCATTAAGATTTGATAAATATTTTAAAACTATCTTCGGCCCATTCGAATGTCACAGCATGACTTTTCGACCGATCACCTCCGTGCGGGTGGTTCCTGACGCGAACAAGTATAGCATCTTGTGCAAGCCCGGTCAGTCCTCGGGAAATCCGATCTGTTCCAGGAAAAGCGGGCTGAGAACCTTGATATAGGTGCCTTTCATCCCAAGGCTCCTGCTTTCAATGATACCTGCGCTCTCCAGCTTTCTCAACGCGTTGACGATGACGCTCCTCGTGACGCCGGCCCGATCTGCCACCTTGCTCGCAACAACGACGCCCTCGGCGCTGCCGAGTTCCCGGAAAATGTGCTTGACGGACTCCACCTCGGAATAGGAAAGGGCCCTGAGCGCCATCTGGACCACAAGGCTTTCCCTTGACCTTTGTTCGATCCGCCTCGCCCTGGCGTAAAGGATTTCAAGCCCCACGACGGTGGACAAATACTCGCCCAGGACCAGATCCCTGGTGTCGAAAGGATGTCCGAACCTGGCGAGGATCAATGTCCCCAGCCGTTCTCCGCCGCCATTGATGGGGATGTAGACCACGTGCTTGTTCGAATAGGTGCAGGGTTCGTCAGAATAGGCGCACAGCCCGTGGTCGGTGTGATTCAAAACCGACTCGTGGATCTGGTTCAGCTTCTCCACATAGTCCTCCGGCATGTACCCCGTTTTCAGGAGATCCTCCATGATCGCACAGTCATATTCGGTGGTCCAGCCGTACCCGAGGATTTTCCCTTCCCGGTCGATCATGTACACGTTGGCAGCTGACTGTTCACACAACAGTTTTGCCAGTCTCTGGTAATCCTGGCTTCCCGTCTCTTTCTTGTTCTGAAGCATCCTGTTGACGGCCCTCGTTCTTTCCAGAAGATCCTGCATGGCCGATACATCAACGATCTTGGCTCTGGATTCAATCAGTTCCTTTGGTGTTTTCATCATCATCTTTTCTTTCATCCTCCCAGGCGGCAGGGTTGCCGTTTGCTCGCGCCGGCTGTCACAGCATGTAGCGGCGCATGTCGGAATCGGTCACAAGGTGCTCCAGGCGCTCACGGACGAAGTCGGCGTCGATCACAACGGTTTCCCCCCGCATTTCGGAGGCATCGAACTGGAGGTCCTCTAGCAGATTTTCCATTATCGTATGGAGCCTCCTTGCCCCGATGTTCTCCATCTCACGGTTCATTCGCGCTGCAAGGGACGCCATTTCGCGAACGGCGTCCTCGGAAAACTCCAGCGAAACCTCCTCCGTGGAAAGAAGCGCCTGGTACTGGCGGACCAGGCTGTTTTCCGGCTCCACGAGAATTCTCGCCAGGTCGTCTTCGGAAAGGGGGTTGAGTTCCACCCTGAGCGGGATCCGCCCTTGCAGCTCGGGAACAAGATCCGAGGGTTTGACCTTCTGGAAGGCTCCGGCGGCAATGAACAGGATGTGGTCCGTCCTGACCGGTCCATACTTGGTGTTGACGGTGCACCCCTCTATCACCGGGAGCAGGTCACGCTGCACCCCTTCGCGGCTGACGTCCGGGCCTCCCTGTGCCGATCCGGTCGCAGTGACCTTGTCGAGCTCGTCGATGAAGACGATCCCTTCCTCCTGGGCCTTCTCCAGTGACTCCTGGGCCACCGACTCCTGATCGACAAGCTTTTCGGCCTCTTCCGCCTGGAGAATCTTTCGCGCCTCGCTGACAGTCGTCCGGGTCTTTTTCTTTTTCTTCGGCAGGATGCCGCTGAGCATTTCCCCCAGGTTCATCCCCACTTCGTCCATGCCGGGGCCGCCTCCCATCAGAGGAATGCCGGCCTGTACAGATTCGGACACCTCGATTTCCACTTCCCGGCCGTCCAGCTTCCCGTCCCTCAGCATCTGCCGGAGGCGCTCCCGCGTGGCGGAACGCTGGCTTTCCTGCCGCTGTTCCTCCTCGCTCGGGGCTTCCTGCCGTTCTTTCTGTCCGGAAAAAAGGCTCATGACGTCCACCACGCGGTCTTTTGCCTTCCGCTGCGGAAGCAGTGCATCGAGAAGTCGTTCCTCCGCCCTGGCCGCAGCCTCTTCCTGGACCTCCGCGGTCTTGCGCTCTCTCACCATTTGAGCGGCTCTTTCCACAAGATCCCGGATCATGGATTCCACATCCCTGCCGACGTATCCCACTTCGGTGTATTTCGTGGCTTCCACCTTCACGAAGGGAGCCCGCACCAGTTTCGATAGCCTTCGAGCGATCTCCGTCTTGCCGACGCCCGTGGGACCCACCATGAGGATATTCTTGGGGACGATCTCCCTTGCGATTTCGGGGGGCAGCCGTTTTCTCCTGAACCTGTTTCTCAGGGCGATGGCGACGGCGCGTTTCGCCTTGTCCTGACCAACGATATACCGTCCCAGCTGATCGACGATAGCCCGCGGGGTCAGTTTTTCTTCGGAATAGAGAGTCATTGCCTGAGCACCTCCAGGGCAACGGAATTATTCGTATAGATGCAGATCCCAGCGGCGATCTCGATGGACCGTTTCGCAATCCACCCGGCTTCGGCATCGGAGGATTCCAGAAAGGCTCTCGCCGCCGCGAGGGCGTATCCCGCACCGGAACCGATGGCGGCCGCTTCACCCTCAGGCTCGAGGATATCCCCGGCCCCCGACAAAAGAAGGGTCTGTCCGGCATCGGCAACAAGCATCATCGCCTCAAGTCTTCGCAGGGCCCTGTCGGTCCGCCAGTCCTTGACCAGTGCCACGGAGGCTCTCATGAGGTTCCCCGAATGTTCGTCAAGCTGTTTTTCGAAACGCTCAAGGAGCGTCATGGCGTCAGCCGTTCCACCGGCGAAGCCACTGAGAATCCGGCCCCCGTGAAGGGTACGGACTTTTTTCGCGCCGGCCTTTATGATCTGGTCGCCCTGGGTGACCTGGCCGTCCCCCGCCATGGCAACCATGTTGTTTCTACGTACACAGAGTATCGTCGTTCCCTTCACTGTCGTCTCCTCCGTTCACAGCCCTGGGATGCGCTTCAAGATAACTTTTTTTCAGCTGTTCCGCCGTTATCTTGAGGTATCGCTGGGTAGTCACGAGGCTTTCGTGACCGAGCAACTCCTGAAGGACTCTCAGGCTCGCTCCGTGTTCAAGCATATGAGTGGCGAAACTGTGCCTGAGAACGTGGGGAGTCACTTCCGCAAGCCCCGCGCGTTTTGCGGCTCGGGCGACAACCCTGTGGAGGGTTCTGACCGCCACCGGGCCGGAAGCCTCCCCGGGGAAGACGAAACGCTCTCCCGGATCCAGGGTTTGTCTCCAGTCCCTGAGCGCCTCAACGGCGCACCTGCCGACGGGCACCATCCGCTCCTTGTTGCCTTTGCCGCGGACCCGGATCCATCGCTCACCGAGGTCAACCTGATCCCATTCGAGGCCTGCGGCTTCTGCGACACGGAGCCCGCAACCGTACAAAAGTTCAAGGACTGCCCGGTCTCTCGTCTTGTTCAAGCCCTCGGGGCCCACTTCGATCAGCCGGTTCACCTCTTCGGAAGTCATGGCCCGGGGCAGCTTTCCCGGCAGCCTGGGCCCCCTGACCCCCGAGGCGGGATCCGACTGGATCTCACCGCGTTCTTTGAGGTACGACGTCCACCCCTTGATGGACGACAGCTTCCTAGCCGCGGTGCTTCGAGCGTAACCGAACCCCACCACTTCCCTCAGGAAACTCCGCACGTGAGCGTGCATGATATCCCCGGGCTTCCTGATATCCAGCGTCTCCAGGTATTCACAAAACTGCGCCAGGTCCACGGCGTAATTCACTACGGTATGATCGGAAGCCCCACGGCTGAACTTCAGCTGTTCAAGGTAGGCGTCAACACTGGAAGCGATGGTATCGTGCATGCTCGTATTGTAGCATTTTGTGTCGGATTCAACATAATTTTCTGAAGAAATCGCATCTTCAGGAAAATTTTCTGTCTCCAGGTCAATCATTCTCGATCCGCTGGAGGACCACCCCGAGGGTGGAGTCGGCACGATCGGCGTATCTTTGGCACCGTTCGGTCCTTTTGCGTATCTTTTCAGGAAGCGGGGGGAAAAGTCCGAGATTCACGTTCATTGGCTGGAACCGTCCATGGGGGCGTTCTTCCGAAAGGTGGTTCAGAAGGGCTCCGATCGCCGTCTCCGGCGGCCATTCGGGAAACGTCCGGTTTTTGAGAAGGGCCGCGACGTTCAAGGCGGCCACGAGGCCCATGGCTGTACTTTCGAGATACCCTTCAACACCCACGATCTGGCCGGCGAGAAACAGGTTTTCGCGACCCCGCAAGCGGAGGCTTCCGTCAAGTACCCTGGGGGCGTTCACGTACATGTTCCTGTGCATGACCCCGAACCTGACGAACTCCGCTTCCTGCAGCGCCGGAATGAGCCGGAACACCCGTTTCTGCTCTGGCCAGCGCAGGTTGGTCTGGAAACCCACGAGATTGTACAGCGTCTTCGCCCGGTTTTCCTGCCTGAGCTGCACCACGGCGAAGGGTCTCTTCCCGGTTTTCGGGTCTTCCAGGCCCACGGGCCTCAGCGGGCCGAACCGCAAGGTGTCCCTGCCTCGCCGGGCGATGACCTCGATCGGGAGGCAACCTTCGAAATACCTGCCGTCTTTCTCGAACTCGTGTCCCATTGCCCTCTCCGCACGGGAAAGGGCTTCCTGGAAAGCGTCGTACTCCTCTTCGTTCATGGGGCAGTTGATGTAGTCATCACCCTTGCCCCAGCGGCTTCCGGCAAAGGCCCGCTCCATGTCGATCGAATCGGCGGTGACCACGGGGGAAACGGCGTCGAAGAAATAAAGGAAATCCCCTCCGATGGCCTGCCCGATCTTTTCCACGAGAACATCAGCCGTTAAAGGGCCCGTGGCCAGGATGGCCGGACCAGCGGGGATTTCCTCTACGATCTGCCGCTCAATCTTTATCAGCGGGTGTGAAACGAGACGGCTCGTCACCAACCGGGAGAAGACGTTCCGGTCCACGGCGAGGGCACGACCCGCGGGGATTCGGGCCTCATCGGCACATTGGAGGATGAGGCTTTTGCATCGCCTGAGCTCTCGTTTCAGGATGCCGCCCGGGCTCGTCAGAACGTCCGCTCCGAGTGAGTTGCTGCACACCAGTTCGGCGAATTCCGCCGTCTTGTGGGCGGGCGACGAGACATGGGGGCGCATCTCGAAAAGGCGGACAGGGATTTTCCGCCGGGCGAGCTGCCAGGCGGCCTCGCTCCCGGCGAGCCCGGCTCCGACGACAGTGACCTCTTCGGGCCTGTCACTCATTGGCGTCATCCTTCTTTTGGATTTTCTTTCCACAGGAACTGCAGACGTGTTCTTTCTTCCGACCCTTGAGGACCACGACTCCGCCACAATCGGGACATTCCTCGCCCGTCGGCTGCTGCCAGGAAATGAAGTCGCATTCAGGATACCGGGAACAGCCGTAGAAGGGGCGACCCTTCTTTCCCTTCCTCCGGAGCACTTCGCCTTTTTTGCACTTCGGGCAGGTAACCCCCAAGGAGTCCACGATCGGTCGCGTATAGGTGCACTTGTTCTCGGCGTCGGAATACCCTGAACAGCCGATAAATTCCCCGAAGCGGCCCCATCGTTTGACCAGGGGCCTTCCGCAGACCGGGCAGTTTTCGCCGATCGGCTCCGGCGGAGGCGGCGGAACGCGCTCGGCTTTCTCGTCGGCTGTCGCAAGCGTCGAGGCGAAATCATCCCAGAATTCCCGGACCACATCGACCCACCGGCGCCTGGAGTTTTCCACCTCGTCAAGTTCCTCCTCCATGTCGGCCGTGAAAGCCACGTCCACGATGTGGGGAAAATGCTTTTTCAAAAACCCGTCGACGGTGCGGCCCAAAGGCGTGGGCTTCATCCGCTTTTCCTCGTCCCGGGCCACGTAATTCCGGTCGTAAAGGGTCTGGACGATGGCCGCGTAAGTCGAAGGCCGTCCGACGCCTTCGTCCTCGAGAACCTTGATGAGGCTCCCCTCGTTGTATCTCGCCGGCGGCCGGGTAAACCGTTGTTCCTTCTGGACGTCTTTGACCTGGAGCCTTTCCCCTTTTTCCGCCTCGGGGAGGGCCTCCTCCTTCATGTCCAGGGGCCAGACAGCCCCCCATCCGTCAAAGCGCACCGTTGCCCCGGACTGGCGCATCCCGATGCTCCCGGCGACGGCTTCCACCGTCGTCCTCGCGATGGCGGCGTTGCTCATCTGGCAGGCCACGAAACGCCTCCAGATCAGCTCATACAGCCTGAACTGGTCGCGGGTGAGATGGTCCTTGATCTCTTCAGGGGCAATGGAAACATCCGTTGGCCTGATCGCCTCGTGGGCGTCCTGGGACCGGGACTTGCCCTCGAAAAACCTGGGCTTGTCGGGGGTGTATTTGTCCCCCCACTTCGAGCGGATGAGGTCCCGCGCCTTGTTGACGGCCACAGGCGCCAGGCGGAGGCTGTCGGTTCTCATATAGGTAATGAGTCCTATGGTACCCCGTCCGGGAAGGGTCACCCCTTCATAGAGGCTCTGGGCGATGGACATGGTGCGCCTCGGTGCAAAATTGAGCCGACGGGCCGCCTCCTGCTGCAGGGAACTTGTCTTGAAGGGAGGCGGTGATTTGCGAGTACCGTCTTTCGCAGTGAAATCCACGATCTCCAGGGGATTGGAGCGTATTTCCCGCTCAATTTCCAAGGCTTCCTCCTCATTGGAGATCAAAAGGGTCTTGCCCTCTTTTATCAGGGATTTGCCGTTGCGCTTGTCAACCCGGAGGGTGTAAGCCCTGCCGTCACCTGTCTCGGAGGAAACGTTGAGGTTCCAGTATTCCCGGGGCTGGAAGGCATCTATTTCGTCCTCACGGTCGCAGATGATCCTGAGCGCCGCGGACTGAACGCGCCCCGCCGAGAGGCCCCGCCTGATCTTCCGCCACAGCAGGGGGCTCAGCTTGTATCCCACCAGCCTGTCCAGGACCCTCCTGGCCTGCTGGGCGTCCACCTTGTCCATATCCACTCCGGTAATTTCCTTGAAGGCCTCTTCCACCCCCTGCGGGGTGATCTCGTACATCCGCACCCTGCAGGGCGTTTCGGGATCCATACCGAGTACGTCGGCGAGATGCCAGGCGATGGCTTCACCTTCCCGGTCAGGGTCCGATGCAAGGATGACACGTTCGCTTTCCGCGGCCCGTTTCCTGAGGTCCGCCGCGGTCTTGCCCTTCCCCCGGATAAGGATGTATTCGGGGGAGAAGTCGTTTTCGATATCTATGGCCAACCGGCTTCTCGGGAGATCCTTGATGTGCCCCACGCTGGCCTGCACGTCAAACTCTCTTCCCAAAAGCTTCTTGAGGGTCTTCGCCTTTGACGGTGACTCCACGATGACGAGGGTTTTTCCGGAATTTCCCTTTTTTACAGTTTTTTCGGGCTTTTTCGTCTTTTTCGCGGTCTTTTTTTTCGTCACGCTTTTCGCAGCCATCCGGAAGCTCCCCGTCAAGACACGTGCGACGATGTCGCGTCGTCGAAAAGCTCCCGGCCTGCATTCTGCTTCAGGTCATTGTCGCAGACCGCCCAAAGCAGGGCCTCGAAAAGCCCCACATCCACCGGCTGGCCGCCGGATTGGCCGAACTTGACCGCCTCGGTCATCGTCTGTTCCATGATATCCGTGGACAGGCCGCCGCTGGCGCACATCGAATAGGCCAGCGCCAGAGCTTCCTCCGTCAGGTATTGCCTTTCGTATTCAGGTATATACCGAACAGGCATGATCCTGCCTCCTTCGATTCTTTTCATCGTGTCTTCTCATCGCGCCGTCAGGTTTACCTGAGGCCGTCGGCGGCACTCCATCGCCCGGGCCCGTCGTTTGACACGATTCCTTCGATACAGAGAATTCCAAGAATCCTCAGAACATCAGTGGCGCTCATTTTAGCGCGGGCCGCAAGGTTGTCAACCGTACACCCGCCGGCTTCACGAAGGAGACGATACACCTTTTCCTCTTCTCCTGAAAGGGGCCTTGCCGTTTCCTCCCTTGTTTCTGCCTCTTTTCCCGCTTCGCCGAAATCGAGTCTCCCCTGGCTTCCCGACACGTGCTGCAGGAAAGCATCCACGTCGACGAGGGGATACGCACCGTCGGCTATGAGCCAGTTGGAACCCGCTGACAGGGTGTCCGTGATCCTCCCCGGTACGGACCACACGTCCCTTCCGACTTCGATGGCGATACGGGCCGTAATGATGGCTCCGCTTCTGACCGGCGCCTCCACCACCACAAGGGGCTTGGACAAGGCCGCAATGAGACGGTTGCGCCTCGGGAACGTCCAGTTTCGAGCCGGAAACCCCAGCGGAAACTCTGACAGGAGAGCTCCCTGCGCAATGATTCCTTCGAAAAGGGCACGGTTTGCCGCGGGGTAGACCTTGTCGATACCCGTCCCCAAAACGGCGAGGGTTTTTCCACCCACTTCAAGACACCCTTCGTGGGCCGCCGTATCAATGCCCCTCGCACCCCCGCTGATCACCCTCCTCCCGCAAAGTCCCAGCCGACCGGCAATATTCCTCGCCACATTCCGGCCGTAGGAGCTGCATCGCCTCGTTCCGACAATGCCCACCCCCTCGGTGCAGCGACAAGCACCTTTTTTATAAAGAACCAACGGAGGATCGGAAAGCCGGTTCAAGGCCTCCGGGTATTCATCCGAACCCCAGGCAACCAGGGAAATATCCTGAATTTCGCATTGTTCCCTCTCCCTGTGCGCCCAGCCCGTTTCGAACCTGTCATTGAGAACAGACACGGTTTTTTCGGGACAGCCGAGCCTCCGCCAGAGAGCAGGCCCCCCGGCGGCGATTCCCTCGGGGGGAAAGTCTCCTTCAGTGCAGGCGGCGATAACCTCCCTGCTCATGACACTGTTCAAAAGGACGAGGGAAGTCAGCCGGTCCACGACATATTCGCCCCCTCACGGTACGCCAGGGCTTCCGAGAGATGAACGGGAAGAATCTGTTCTTCACGGCCCAGGTCGGCAATGGTCCGTGCGACTTTGAGAACCCTCGAAAGGCCCCTCCCCGAAAGCCTGAGACGCCTTGCCGCGTCCTGAAGGAACCTTCGACTTTCCGCGGCCAGCCCGATATGGTTTTTGAGAACCTTTTCCGGGATCTCCGCGTTGCTTGAAAATCCGAAGGGCCTCCAGCGTTCCTGCTGGAGGGCGCGGGCGGCCGTGACCCTTTCTCTTGCCGACGAACTGGGCTCGCAAGGAGCTCCCCCGATCTGCACGAGCTCCTCCGGAGTGAGCCGGGGAACGCTGATATGCAGGTCAAGCCTGTCTATAATGGGTCCCGATAGCTTCCTTTGATACCTTTCCACCGCGCTCGCCGGGCACCGACAGGGCACCACGGGATCACCATAGTAGCCACACGGGCAGGGGTTGCACGCCGCGGCAAGCAACACACGGGCGGGATAGGTCACGCTTCCGGATGCCCTGCTCACCACGATCCGGCCATCCTCAAGGGGTTGCCGGAGCGCTTCCAGAAGATCTCTCCGGAATTCCGTGAATTCATCCAGAAACAGCACTCCCCTGTGAGCAAGGCTGACCTCACCGGGTTTCAGCGTCGCCCCGCCCCCGCAGACGGAAACCGTCGTGGCCGTGTGATGAATGGTCCGGAAAGGTCTCATACGTCCCTTGACCGGTGGCAGACCAACGGTGCTCCTGACAAGGAGGGTTTCCAGGACCTCCTCGTCGGAAAGCGGGGGCAAAAGGCCCCTCAGGCTTCTGGCGAGCATGGTCTTGCCTGACCCCGGCGAGCCGATGAAAATAATATTGTGCCCACCTGCGGCGGCGACCTCAAGGGCCCGTTTCGCCTGTGCCTGTCCCTTGATATCCGCCAGGTCGGGTTCCGCATCAAATTTTTCATCTTTCGGGAAGCCGCCGGCGACAGGTTCGAGGGGCGCTTCTTTCCTGAGATGGGACAACAGGCGTTCGAGGGATGAAACGGCATAGGCCCTCGCACCTGAAACCAGGGAGACTTCCCTGGCATTGGCTTCCGGGACGAAGATAGGCAAACCGGCCCTTTTCGCCAGCAGAGCTGCCGGGACCGCCCCTCTCACCCGCCTGATCCGGCCGTCCAGGGCCAGCTCACCCATGCAGATCACGTCCTCAACCGGGGGGATCTCCCCCATCGCCCGGGCAATCCCGATTGCCATGGGCAGGTCCAGGAGCGCCCCTTCCTTGGGAACGTCAGCCGGTGCCAGGTTTACGGCGACACGCCCCCGGACAGGCATCCCGGCCGCCCTGAGTGCCGCCCGGACTCTTTCCCTGGCTTCCCTGACGGAAGCGTCGGGCAGGCCGACCACGGAAATGGAGAAAAGTCCGCCCGTGATCTCGACCTCCACCTCAACCTTTCTGGCCTCTATCCCCTGGAGAGTCACGCCGAAAGCGCTCACAGCCCATCCATCCCCAAGGTGACATCGCGGAATATTTCGACTTGCGGTAATTTGCCTTGTTTCACCGTTACGGCGACCACGTCGATCCGCCAGGGACCTTCCCAGCCGCTCCGCTGCACGTACCAACGGCCGGTGCGCACAAGTTTCCGGAGCTTTCGGGGTCCCACAGTCGTCTCCGGTGGCGCCACCCTGCCGACGCTCCGGGTCCGGACTTCCACGACGACCAGTTCCTCACCTTCCAGGGCCACCATGTCCAGCTCGCCCGAACGCAACCGCACGTTCCGCTCGAGGATCTTGTAACCGGCCCGCTCAAGGGCCCTTCGGGCAATATCCTCACCGGCAATGCCAAGGTCAAGATGCCGTGCCATCGCAACTCCCTTCCATGTTTGCATCAATTGTCCTGTTTTTTTCGCAGTTTTGGTCAAGAATTTCCGGAGATGTTCAATCCCGTTCGCTACAGGGCCCGAACGTCCGCCTGTGGAGCGGGCAGGGGCCGATTTCACGCAGGATCCGCCTGTGCTCTTTCGAGGGATACCCCTTGTTCCGTTCAAAACCATATTCCGGGTAGCCTTTCGCCAGTACCGTCATCACCCTGTCTCTCAGGACCTTGGCGACCACCGACGCTGCGGCCACGGCGGGAACGATCCCGTCCGCGCCTTTGATGGCTCTCTGACACAGGCCTTCACCGGGAAAGGGGATGTTCCCGTCCACGATCACAAGGTCAGGTTTCACAGGAAGACTTGATACGGCCCTCCCCATGGCCCAGAGGGCTGCGCGGAGGATATTGTCCCTGTCGATCCTGCCGGGTGAGGCCGCCTGGGCCCTCCAGGGCACACCCATCTCGATCATGGCGGCAAAGATTCGTTCACGACTTTTCGCGGTCATTTTCTTGGAATCCCGAAGCCCCATCGAAACCAGGCGATTCCGGTCAATCCTGGACAGGACCACCGCCGCCGCGACGACGGGACCGGCCAGCGGCCCGCGACCAGCTTCGTCCACACCTGCGACGATCATCGTTTCACATCCCGGGAGGCCACCGTCTGAGGCGTTTCAAGGCTGACTTTGCCGAGTTTGCCCGTCGCGAAAGAATCGAGCAGGATCTTTCCGGCTCTTTCGAGGTCGACCTTTCCGCCCTTGACGAGACACCCCAGTCGTTTCCCGATGTTGACAAGGACATCGTGGGGTGAAAGTGCGGGGCCTTCGACATCCCAGGATCCCAGGGTTTCCCGCCAGAGGCCCCTTCCCTGGACATAGGCGATAAAATCCAACGCTACGGACTCGTAGCCGCCGATGACGTCGGAGCGGGATCCTGCAAGCCAGGCCAGGAGGCGGTGAACCGCCGCATCGGATTTCGGGTCCACGATGCCGGGCGAATCGACGAGGAGAAAGCCTCGTCCCCGATACCATGAGACGCCTTTCGTGATACCCGGGACGGCACCCACCGAAGCCGCTTTCTTCCCGATGACGAGGTTGAGGAACATGGATTTACCCACATTCGGGACACCGATCACCGCAAGGCGGAGATCCCTGTGGGCAGGCTTTTCCTTCTCAACCGCCCCAAGAAAAGGTTTGAGCCGCGTGCTCCTGAGATCGAAGGCCCAGGCATTTTTCCCCTGATCCCTGTAAAAGCGGAGCCATTGACGGGTCGCTTTCTCGTCTGCAAGGTCCCTTTTCGAGAGGACGATCCAGAGGGGTTTCAGCTTTGCCGCCTGTACCGCGAAGGGAGATGCTGTTGCCTCCGGAGCCCTGGCATCACGGACCTCGACAACAACATCAAGCTTTGCGAGAAGATCCCTGAGCTGCCTGAGACCTTTCGCCATGTGCCCCGGGTACCAGACAGTTCTCGCCATATCAGTAAAGCCCTCCGACACGCGTAAGCGGCCAATACCGGAAGAAGACGGGTCCCTTTATGTTTCCCTCCGGGACAAAACCCCAGAAACGGCTGTCCTGGGAGTTTGGCCGGTTGTCCCCCATGACGAAATAGTGATCTTCGGGGACCCTGGTCGCTTCCATGTCATAGGAATCATGGTATTGCAGGTAGGGCTCCGACAGGGGGTTGCCGTCAATGTAAACGACTCCGTCACGGATGTCGACCACTTCCCCCGGCAAGCCGATGACTCTCTTGACGAAATCCCGTTTCGGGTCCACGGGATACTCGAAGACAATGATCTGCTTCCGCTTGGGCTCCGTGAAAGAATACCAGAACTTCGCCACAAGGACACGATCACCGGGCAACAGCGTCGGGATCATGGAACCGCTCGGGATCCAGAAAGCCTGGACCACGAATGTTCGCAGGATGAGGGCCAGAACAAGGGCCCAAAGGATTGTCTCCAATGTTTCTCTCCACCATGGCTTGACGTGCATACACATTTCCTCCAGATCCTCGAAAGCCGGCTTTCCCTCTTTTCAGGAAAGGGCCGGGACGGGACATAGTTTTACATGCTGCAGACTGACAGGGCTGGTCCCAGTTATACCCGCTGTCTTCTTCTTTTTCAAGACACAATCCTATTCAGCCTCGCGAAAAGAAACCAGGCAGTACCCTGAAACGGTGATTTCCCCCACCGGCGGCCCCGGGTCATACTTGTCGCCGCTGGTGTAAATCTTCAATGTCACCGCGGGCGTCATCGTGTGCCAGGCCGGGGAATACCGCGGCCTCACCCAGCCTTTTGTGTCGAACTGTACCCAGCACTTCCCGTCGGTCCTGTAGGTTTCCTGCTCCGGCGGACTGTACCACTGGATCCGCATAAAATCCCTCCGGCCGCTGTAATATTTGATGTCGAAGGCCCTTCTCTCGATGCAGGCCTTGATCAGGCTTCTTTGTATCCACCGGGCGATGTTTTCACCCTCTTGGACGGCAACCCGTTTTCTATGTTGCTCCAGGTGGGCAGGTAGAAAGGTCGCGAGCATTGCCCCTGCGAGCGCTGAACAAAGAAGAAGGCAAACCAGAAGCTCCAGAAAGGAATACGCCTTTCGCGGCCGGTTCCGGGAAACGGAAGCTTTTTCCCACAAAAAAAGCGGGGGCCCGACCCGGGTCCCCGCTTTGTAATTGAAGGCTTCATCACCTCGTTGCCTCATACCCCAGGTCGACCACCTTCAGATTTGCATCGACGAATTTGGGTGGTGCCAGTCCTTCTATGGCACGGCGGACTTCATCACGTGTGATGTTCCCGGCTTTTACCCCGCACATGGCACCGAGGATGAGCACGTTCAGGAAGAGAAATTTCCCTCCCATGTGCTTTTTGAGGATTTCGTACCCTTCGATGGGGTGAATGTCCAGTGACCGCTCATCGATGTATCTTTGAAGGTTCCCGTTTTCGAGGGCCCTTTTGTCATGCACGTTCACGACGGCCTTGCCGCCTTCGCGAAGGAAGTGGAAATTCCGGAAGGCTTCGTTCTGGTCAAAGGCAAGAAGCGTGTCGGCCTCCCCCGCCTTGACAAGGGGACTCGAATAGTCACCGATTTTAAAATGGCTGATCACGGAACCTCCCCGCTGCGCCATCCCGTGGACTTCACTGCCAATGACGGTTTCACCTTTGGACATGGCAATGTGCCCGAGAACCCGGCTCGAAAAAAGAATTCCCTGACCGCCAATGCCGACGATCACATACTGCATGGCTAGGCCTCCTCCCTTTCCACGGACTGTATCGCGCCGTGGGGGCAGACATTGATGCAGACCCCGCACTGGACACAGAATCTTTCGTCGATGCGGGCTTTCTTTTCCTTTTCGTCAAAGACAAGTCCCGGACAATTGAAATAATCAATGCAAAAACGGCATCCGATGCACTTTTGGGAATCGACGGCAACGGGGATTTTGTCCTGCTCCATTCGCAAAAGCATGCAGGGGTGCCTGAAGATGAGCACCGCCGGTTCCTCGTTGGACCTGGCGTGTTCCCATGCCTCCTTGACCAGTTCCTTGCCTTTTTCGACATCATAGGCTTCAAGGGTCTTGACCCAGGAAACGCCACAGGCCTTGACGGCATCCTCGACGTCTATCTTGCGCCCCTTGTCACCCTTTCGCAGCTTGTCGCCGATGCCAGGATGGGACTGACCGCCCGTCATGGCCGTGATGCTGTTGTCAAGGATGGCAAGGACAAAGGCATGCCGGTTGTACACGGCGCTGACCAGGCCGGGAAGCCCCATGTGAAAAAACGTCGAGTCACCGATGGTCGCCACGATGGGCCGCTCCGTCCCTTCCGCCTTGTGGGCCATAAAGAGCCCCGATGCCTGGGTGACGGAGGCCCCCATGTCGATAACGGCATCGACGGCCTTCTGGTTCACTCCCAGAGTGTAACAACCGATGTCCGACGGGTTGATCGACTTCGGCAGCGCCTGCCGGATGGCGAAGAAGCTCGCCCGGTGAGGACATCCAGGACACAGCATGGGCTTGCGCGGAGTCACCTGAAGCTCCTCAAGAGCCTTTTTGAGGTGTTCGTCGGCTTTTTGGGGCATGTCCACGCCGAGTGCCTTGTAGAGGATTTCTTCGATGACTTCAGGAAGCAGTTCCCCTGCCCGGGGCACCCAGCCGTTCCAGCGCCCTTTTACCTTCGTCCTGTCCGGAATCTGCATTTCGATGACCGGGTAGGTCTCCTCCAGGATCAGGACGTTGTCGTGCCGGGCAATGAAATCCTCCACCATTTTTACCGGAAGCGGGTGCGGTGTCCCGACCTTGAGGATGGAGACGTCTTTTCTGTCCATGCTCTGCAGAAGGTCTTTCACAACGGAGAAGGAAATTCCGCCGGCGATGATTCCGAGCCTGGCGGGCTTTTCTGCCGGAACCTCGTAATTGTACTTCCCGAAATCCTTTTCGAACTCCTCCCTGATGGCATCGTTCTTTTCGTTCAGCAGCGGATGATTGATGCGTACGTGGGCGGGGAGGCACACCCAGCGGGAGATGTCTTTTTCAAACTTCGCAGGACGTTCAATTTCTATGACGTCTTTCAGCTCGATGTCCTGCCTGCAGTGGTCGACTCTCACCGAGGGGCGGAGCATTGTGACGATCTCGTGCCGTTCCGAAAGGTCATAGGCGTCGAAAACCATTTCCCTGGCCTCGGCGGCCGTGGATGGATCGAAACAGGGGACCTTGGCAAACATGGCGAAGAACCGGCTGTCCTGTTCTGTCTGCGAACTATGGGGCCCCGGGTCATCGGCCACGACGAGCAGAAACCCGCCCTTGATCCGGAAATGGGCGACGCTCATGAACGGATCGGCCGCCACGTTCAGACCAACCTGCTTCATGACGGCGCAGGACCTTTTGCCGGCGAAGGACGCCCCGGCTGCCATTTCAAAGGCTACTTTCTCGTTGGCTCCCCATTCAACGACGGTTTTGGTTCCCAGTTCATCGGCCCAGTATGCTACAGCCGGCAGAATCTCCGAGGAGGGTGTTCCTGGGTATGCGGACGCAACTTCGCACCCAGCCTCGACGATCCCGCGGGCTATGGCTTCATTCCCGAGCAATATCCGTTTTTCGCTCACGCGGAACCACCTCTTCCATGGTTTGTTCGAGCTGTTTTAAAACCCATCCGTAAAAAGGCTCCGGCTCCCTGGCAAGCTTCCCGGACCTGTCGCAGAAGGCATGTTTCGTGCTTCCTTCCGCGGCGACCCGGCTGTCCTCTTCTCTGATCACCTTGTAGGCAAAGGTGATGCTGTAGGGGGTCACCTCCCGGACGCTCGTCTTGAGACGCACCCTGTCATCGTACCGCAAAGGGTTCTTGTATCGAATGGATGCTTCCACAACAGGCAGGAAAAGCCCTTCTTTCTCCCAGAGGGTATACGGTCGTGAGAGGGCCCGGCAGTATTCGGTGCGGCCCATCTCAAACCAGGTCAAATAATGTGCGTTGAAGACAAACCCCATCTGGTCCGTCTCCCCGTATCGAACCCTGAAGCAGGTTGAAACGACCGGCCCCATTGCATACCTCCCGAAAAACGTGGCAGGTTTTTCAATTATAAAACAAGGATTCGCGAGAACAAAAGGGAACGGCATTCATCCGTCCCCTTTCACACATTCCCTCATTGTGCCTGTCCCAAGACAAGACCATTCATCACGTTTAAGTCACGGGAAGAACCTTCCCCGCGAAAAACCTCCCGGGTTTGTCAGTCCAGGCGTTCCACCCGGTCCCCTACGGCGACTTTCCCTCCTTCAACGACCTCGAAAAAGAGGCCCTTGGCAGGCATGATGCAGTCACCGGTCTGGTGATAGATCGCGCACCGTGTGTGGCATTCCTTGCCGATCTGGGTCAAGGCGATCAGAGCCTCGCCCACTCGGAAGCGGACACCAGGGGAAAGATCTTCCAGGTCCAGGCCGGCGACGGTAAGGTTTTCTGCGAAACTGCCCGGTTCGAGTTCGGGCAGTTTCGCTTTCATGGTTTCGATGTCTTCCAAAGCGAGCATGCTCACCTGACGGTGGGCGAATCCGGCATGGGCGTCACCGGCCAACCCCTTGCCGGCCACAAGCATCGCCTCCCCGACATTCTTTTTGGGAACACCTTTCCGGTCGGACATGCATACGGCGATGACCTTCCCTTCCGCCATCAGTTGACTCCCGCTTTCTGCCGGTAATCTTCAATGGCCGCCCTGATTCCCTCTTCCGCCAGGAGGGAGCAGTGGATCTTCTGCGGAGGAAGTCCGCCGAGCTCTTCTACCACATCCTTGTTGGACACCGCCAGCGCCTCTTCCAAGGTCTTGCCTTTCACCATTTCCGTGACCATTGAACTCGAGGCGATCGCCGAGGCACAGCCGAAAGTCTCGAAGGAAATGTCCTCGATGCGGTTATCCCTGACCTTGATGTAGATTTTCATGATATCCCCGCACTGCGGGTTTCCGACCTCGCCGATGCCGTCCGGGGCTTCCAGCTTCCCGGCATTTTTCGGGTTCATAAAGAGTTCCATCACTTTCTCTGAATACATCATTATTTTCACCTCGTCAGGAGCTTTCTTTTCCCATGGGCGAAAGGGCGCGCAGATCAGATACGACTTTGGGAAGCGTTTCCAGGACATAAAGGATGTCCTCCTCGGTCGTGTCCTTGCCAAGCGTCAGCCGCAGCGACCCGTGAGCCAGTTCATGGGGGATCCCCATGGCCAGAAGCACGTGACTGGCTTCAAGGCTTCCGCTCGTGCAGGCGGAGCCACTGGAAGCGCCAATGCCCGCTGCGTTGAGCCTGAGAAGCATGGATTCGCCTTCTATGTAATCGAAACAGACACTCGCATGATACGGGAGCCGTGCAATGGGGTGGCCCGTGACATGGGCGTGAGGGATTTTTTCGGTGATCCCTGAAAGCAGGAGGTCCCTCAGCCGGCTTTCGCTTTCGACAGCACCCTGCTCCAGGCGACGCATGGCAAGCTCCGCCGCGGCACCGAAACCAACGATCCCAGCTGTGTTTTCCGTTCCGGACCGGAGTCCGAACTCCTGGCCTCCGCCGTGGACAAGGGGGACCACCTTCACCCCTTTTTTGATAAAGAGTGCACCGATCCCTTTCGGGCCGTACATCTTGTGAGCGGAAAGAGTCAGCAGATCCACATCCAGAGCCTTCACATCCACAGGAACGTGCCCAACGGCCTGGACACCGTCAAGGTGCACCCTGACACCACGTTTTTTCGCTATCCGGACGATGTCCTCCACGGGTTGTATCGTCCCGACCTCGTTATTGGCATACATGATGGTCACGAGGATCGTGTCGTCCCTGATCGCATTCTCGAGGTCGTTGATGCGGACCATGCCCGCGGGATCAACAGGAAGGACCGTGATCTCGAACCCCTGGGTTTCGAGCCACTTGCAGGTATCCAAAACAGCGTGGTGTTCAATGGCGGAGGTGATGATATGCTTGCCCTTTTCGCGCAGGGCAAACGCCGTCCCCTTGATGGCAAGATTGTCTGCCTCGCTGCCTCCCCCGGTTATGACGATCTCCCGGGAGTCGGCATTCAGCAGTCTTGCAATGGAAGCCCTGCTTTCCTCCACTGCCCTCCTTGCCTCCAGGCCCCAGGCATGGAGGCTGTTCGGGTTGCCGTAACTTTCGAGAAAAAACGGCTTCATTGCTTCATATACCTCGGCGGCAAGCGGTGTCGTTGCCGAGTGGTCCAGATACACTTTTCTCGCAGGCATATATATCGCCCCTTATTTTTTAGGTTAACCTAACTTATGGCGATATAGTACCCCCGCAAGCCGCCGAGGTCAAGCACCGTTTTTGATTCCCTTATTCTTCTCCCGCACAATACACCTGGTGAGTCATCATGAGACAGGCTCCCTTGACGACTTCATACCCTTCCTGCTTGAGCGTTTTTTCTGCCTCGTCGTTTTCGGCCCCAGGCTGCATCCAGACAACAGGCTTGTAAGAAAGTCCCCGGAGATCATCCAGGACAGCTTCCTGATGCTTCGGCGCCAAAAAAAGAGCCACGATGTCAACTGTTTCTGGAACCCTTTGCAGACTCCCATAGCACAGCAAGTCATGAATTGTCTCACCCTCGGAAGAAGGGTTTACGGGATACAGATCGAACTCCTGCTCCTTCAGGTACTCCATCACTTCATAAACGGGCCGGTCGCGGTTTCGTGACGCTCCGACCACCGCGATTTTTGAAGGTTTGCAGACATAATTTTCGATGATGCTATCCATTTCCATGATAGAATCCTCCCTATCTTTTGGACGATTCCGTTTCCGGACGCAACGCGCCCTTCTCTAGCCTCAGGTAAAGGCCATGCCCTCCACTGGAGCAATCATCAATGACAAGGGGATTTCCTTCAGCTTTATCTCGAAGGGCACCTCCGTTTTTTCACCCTGGCCCAGTCTGGCCTGCTTGCCGCGGACGGTCACACTGTCAAAGGCTTCGCCCTTCATATTGTACAGGGTGAGTATCACGCCCGGAGCGACGGCATCGGAATCGGAGGCGTTGAACACCGTTGCCGTTCCTTTCAGAAGCCCTGACGCAGGGTCGAAAGTCCAGCTTGCATCAAGCAAAAGAACCTTCACCCCCTCCGGAGCGGGGCAGCCTTCCTGTGCAACGGCCGTCACGGCAAAAAGTCCGACGGCCAGGACTGCAACAATAACCGGCAGAAGCAGAATTTTCTTCAAAGGAATCTCTCCCTTCCCGTTCTATTCTCTGAAAACCTTTCCCTGAACGTATATGCTGCTGTCATGGTCATTATTATAATTGCTCGCGGCAAACTTCGGGGGTCTCTCACAGGTTCTTTCCAGAACATGCGGGAGTGTGCAGGCCGCCCCGCCCATGCGACCTTTTCCGGAATGAGCTGCAAGTATCTCTGAAAGCAGCCAGGACACCTGAATTTCCACGGCCGCGACCCCGGAGATACAGGCTCACCCATTCTCGGGAAACTCACCCGACGCCTTCAATCCCGGTTATCGTACCTGAACATCACTCGGCTGAACGTCCCCCAGCAAAAACCAACGCCAACCCACTTTACTTTTTTGTTTACGCAATGCAACAATTACAGTGATGAGTCTTGCCTGAATTCACCAGCCCGGACTCGATTCGACAAAGGGCTCTCCAAAGGTTCTCACTTTCGGACAGGGCTTCCGCCACAGATTATTCGACTATGCGAGAGAAGGAAGGTGGAAGAATGCAGGACAGGACGAGCAAGCGGGGGATCCTTTTTGTTTTCCTGTTTTCTGTCGCTGTATTTGTCATCATGCTGGTTGCGGGCGCACCATCGACAATTATACTCATTGCTTCCGGCACAGGCGCCGCAGGCCTGGCCATGGCACTGGGCGTTCCCTGGGCAAGACTTCATGACAGCCTCATCGAGACTATCACGGCATTCCTTCCAGCTATACTAATACTTTTAGCTGTAGGCATGCTCATCAGTTCGTGGATCCTTTGCGGAACCATTCCTCTCATGATCTATTACGGGCTCAAGCTCATTTCACCTTCATTTTTTTTGTTGACAAGCCTTTTCTTGTGCACTGTCATGTCGCTCGCTACCGGGACATCCTGGGGAACTTTGGGAACCGTCGGCGTTGCATTGATGGGAATTGCAACGGCTCTCGGCATCCCGCTTCCGCAAGCGGCAGGCGCGGTGGTAACCGGAGCCATTTTCGGCGACAAGCTGTCTCCCCTTTCAGACACAACCGTGCTTGCATCAGCAGTCTCGGAAGTATATATTTTCGACCACATCAAATACATGCTTTGGACTACACTGCCACCCTACATGATCGCCGTCCTGCTCTTCTTCTTTCTTGGGCTCAGGAATCAGCCGGAGGTCATTGCAAGCCAAAGCCTCAAGCAGATCCTTGACACGCTGGACGCGTCATTTCGGCTCGGGCCGACCCTACTGATACCCCCTTTCATCGTGCTCGTGCTTGTATTACTGAAAAAACCTGCTTTGCCGACTTTCGTTGCCGGGATACTGGCTGCTTCGGCCTTGGCAGTAGTCTACCAAGGCGCAGACCTGAAGGAAATATCCGATGCACTCTATGCCGGCTATAAAACAACCACCGAAATCCCTGTAGTCGACAAAATGCTCCTGCGAGGGGGTATCACAAGCATGCTTGGGGCAATTGTTCTGCCTATCGCGGCGGCAATTTTCGGGTCGCCTCTCCGTGCAATTGGAAGCATTGATGTGCTTGTTGAAGAGATAAACAAGGTGGCGCGTGACAGGCGTATTTTCCTGGCAGGGGTTTTTTGCACTCATGCAGTCTTTTTCATGCTTACAGCGAGTTATTATGTAACTATGGCCGCCCTGGGCCCGATCCTGGCTCCAATCTTTGAAAAGTTCAAACTCCACAGGGTGAATCTCTCCCGCCTTCTCGAAGACACGGGAACGACATTCGCGCCCATTGTGCCCTGGAGCGTGACAGGAGTTTTCGTCGCCGGAACACTTGGGGTTCCGACGTTGAGGTATGTTTTGTATGTCCCACTGGCGTACCTTGGGCTCCTGTTTTCTCTCGGTTACATCCTAACGGGATTCAAGATAGCTTCAGACACCCAGAAGATTTAAACGGCAAGGAATACCTGCCGCAACACATTCGATGGATTGGTTCAGCCGTGCTTCGACAATTTGCAAATCTCTCCTGGAAAGGAAAATCGATATTGGGGATCCTGGAAGCTGTCCGCGAACAGATTCGTTTTTTAAAGACGCAAAACAAATTTCACAAGCAGCATGGATATTTTGCCGATCTGCAGAATCCCAAGCTGTACAGCGAAAAGATATTCTGGAGGAAGGTTTATGACCGGAACCCGCTTTTCCCTGTGCTGCTCGACAAATACAAATCGCGTGAATACGTGGTCCAGCGGCTTGGCCCGGAAACCGGGCCCCGGATACTTGTTCCCCTGCTTTTCGCAACTGACAAGCCCGAAGAAATCCCCTTCGACAGTTTTTCCCGACCATACATCGTCAAACCGAATCATGGATCAGGCTGGTCGATCATCGTGGTACAACCTGAAAAGGGCGACCGCCGGGAAATCATGCGCAGCTGTAGAAGCTGGCTGAAAACAACCTACGGGGGGGAATACATGGAATGGGCCTACAGCAGGGTGCCCCCCCTGATCATGGTTGAACGCCTGCTGAAGGACAGCAAGGAAAGACTGGCTTCGGATTACAAGTTCCATGTCTTTCACGGGGAAGTCAAATGGGTTTTCGTCATGCATGACCGGTTCGGGAACCGGTCTGTCTCAAGACATGACAAGTTTTTCAACCCCTTGTCGGCATATGATCGAAGCGGTGAAACGAAAAAACCCGAAAATTTTGATGAAATGGTGGTGATCGCCGAAAAACTTGCCGATTCCCTGGATTACGTTCGCGTAGACATGTACAACATTGACGGTAAGATCTTTTTCGGTGAATTCACTCTGTACCCTGCGTCAGGCCTCCAAAAGCTTTATTCAATGGACTTCGAGCGAGAAATAGGCGCAATCTGGGAACTGAACCAGGAATACGCGCGGGAATTCAAGCCATTGTACCGCAGATGATGAGGGGAATTTGCCCTTTTGGATGGCGCATCGGCAACATGAACGGTCCTTGAACCGTTTTCATGTTGGCCAATTCGGCTGATATTCATTATAATGAATCGTCGCGGAGGGCTGGCAGAGCGGTCGAATGCGGCTGACTTGAAATCAGTTGAAGGGTCTCCCTTCCGGGGGTTCGAATCCCTCGCCCTCCGCCAGGAATCCTGTCTTCAATACTTTCCGGCAATGCAGGCCTGATAAACAACCATCCATCCCACCATAAGTTTTTCTCTCCAGCAGAGAAACCATTCGTGCAATCAAGACAAATTCCTGGTCTTCGTAGACGAGATTGGTTTTTACACATTCTCTCAATTTTCACCACTTTTCCCTTCGCCGAGGCCCCCGACCCGGGCGGTGTTCGTCCATTTTTACACAACGTCCTCATAAATCGGATTTGATAAAATTCAGGCTGATAGGCTAGGGAATTTTTGATTTCGCCTCCGATTTTCCTCACAGCATGTGTCTTTTTTATCTGAAAGGAGATTTTCAAATGGATGAACGATCAGCACCTGCGTACGCGGGTATCGCGACTTTCATGAGAGCACCGATGACTAAATTAACTGAATTACAAAAGGGAGACATTGCGGTTTTAGGCATTCCTTTTGACACCACATGCGGATCGAGACAAGGGGCAAGGTTCGGTCCAAGGGGAATCCGTGAAGGGTCGCTACACTTTATGTATCAGCTCGGAGCACTCACCACGTCCAAAAAGGAAATGGTGGACATTCATACGGGTGAGCGGTTTCGGTTCCCCCCGAAGGATATCCTCAAAGATGTCGGGGACAGCCCCGTCTACCCGGCGGACATCCGGAAAACGGCTGAATCTATCCGGTCGGACGTAAAGACCATTACAGAAAAAGGCGCGACCCCGGTCATCCTCGGCGGCGACCATTACGTTACGTGGCCGGCATTCGCAGGCTTTGCCGCGGGCCGCGCCGAACGGGGCAAGATCGGTTATCTTCACATCGACTCCCACCTGGACCTGACCGATGACACCGAGGCTTGGGGGAAGGAGTACCACGGCTCCACCGCCCGCCGTATCAGCGAACTGGAATGCATCGAAATGAAAAACATGGTATGGATCGGTATTGGAGGAAGCTTTCAGACCGCTGAGAGATGGGAGTTCGTCCAGAAGAACGGGTGCAAGGTTTTTACTTCACGCGACATTTCGGACCAGGGAATCGGCACAGTGACTCGAGAAGCCATTAAAATGGCTTCCGAAAAGACTGAAACAATCTATGTAACCATTGACATTGATGTAGTGGACCACGCCTTCGCGCCGGGAACGGGATCCTACGTTTTCGGGGGAATAACATCCGCGCAGTTTCTGGAACTGATGGAGGTGTTGGGCAAGATCGAATGCATCGGAGGTATTGATCTCGTCGAGGTGGCTCCACCATTGGACCCGACAGGCGCTACATCCCGTCTTGCGGCGACAGGTCTCATTTCTTTCCTGAGACCCAGGCTTTTCGACACTGTCGAGGCATAAAACGAGGGAGCGGCACTTTCAGCCACTCCCTCGTTCATGCAAAAATATTTTTTTCAGAATGCAGGTTCTATTCCACCTGTGGCGCCAGCTCCTTTTGACGATTACGCATGAAGTGCTGCAGTACCAGGACGGCAAAGATCCCGAGGCTCGCCAGTTTGTAGCTTCCAAGAGGAGCCACCATGGAGATGCCCGTAACGACAAACAGCGCCCTTTCCCAAAGGGGCATGTTTTGCTTGAATGTGCCGATTATCCCCGCTGACAGGGAGAAAATCCCTACGATGGCCATTCCGAGCACAAAAAAGTATCCCTGCCAGGTTGTATTCACGAAAAGCAATGAGTTGTTGTAGACAAACAGATATGGTAAAAGCAGCCCCGAGAGAGCGAGACCAAAACCCATAACGGCGACCCGCATGGGTTTCGCTCCCGCAAGCCCCGCGGCGGTATAGCTCGTCAGTGCAACGGGCGGAACAACAGCTGACATCGTCCCGTAGTAGAACGCAAAAAAGTGGGCTGCAATGGGCTCCACGCCCATCTGCTGGAGGGCGGGCGCTGCAATGGTGGCCGTGATGATGTAGCATGCCGTCGCCGGAAGTCCCATTCCAAGGACGATGGCGGCAAGCATGCAGAGAATCAGGGCCGCCCAAAGCTTGCCCCCGGAGAACATGATGATGTTGAGGGCAACAATCTGGCCGACACCGGTCATTCCCACGGACCCAACGATGAACCCGACCACACCACAGGCGATTCCGACGGGCGCCGCGTTGCGGGCTCCCATGTCAAGGGCGTTTATAAAATCCCTGATGCTCATTCTGGTCGATTTTCTGATCGAAGAAAGTACAATGACCGAGACGAGCCCGAGAAAAGCCGAGAAAAGCGGTGTAAAGCCTGCGAGCAGGAAATAAATGATCAGCCCCAGCGGGATCATCATATGGCCCCGCTCCAGAAGGGTTTTCCCAAGAGGGGGGATCTCCTTCTCCGAGAGACCCTTGAGTCCCTTTCGCTTGGCCCTGAAATCTACCATGAACATGACGGCCATGTAGTACAGCACCGCAGGCGTGGCGCCGGCGATCATGATCTTGGCATAGGGGACTCCAAGGAAGGTGCTCATGATAAACGCCGCGGCGCCCATGATTGGAGGCATGAGGATCCCTCCCGTACTGGCCGCGGCTTCGACCGCTCCGGCGAAATGCGGCGCATACCCGACACGCTTCATCAGGGGGATAGTGATCGCTCCCGTAGTGGCAACGTTTGCCTGCGCACTTCCGGAGATACTTCCCATAAGGGCCGAGGCCATGACCGCCACCTTGGCCGGACCTCCCCGGTACTTCCCCGCAAGCGCCAGCGAGAAATCGTTAAAGAAATCACTTGTCTTGGTCGCGGCAAGGAATGCCCCGAAAAGGATGAACATGAAGACATACGTGGAAGACACCATCAAGGACACGCCGTAAATTCCTTCATCGGTCAGCGCCATCCTTATAATGACCCGTTCCCAGCTGAACCCCTGGTGAGCGAAAAGTCCCGGGAAGTGAGGTCCATATTTCGTATATATGACGAAAAGGATGCTCAGCACCGTCAGGGGGAGGCCGACAGCCCTTCGGCTCGCCTCTATAAGCAGTAACATGGTGATGCAAGCCATGACGAGATCCGGCATCAGGACATTCAAATGAGCGGCGAGAATCCTGTCATATTGTGTCAATATGTAGAACGTCCCAAGAAGGGAAAGGCCGGCGAAGGCCCAGTCAAGTACACTTGGGGCTTCCCGCGGAGAATTTTTGGTCGCCGGGTAATACAGGAACACGATTGCCATGACCGTCCCAAGGTGTATGGCATTCATCTTGATCGCCATCAGGAGACCGAAGCTGTTCATCCAGGCGTGGACAAGGGAAGTCCCGACCGTCAGCACAAGGGCTACCAGGCCGATCCTGCCCGCCAGCTCCCTTGTCGGGACAAGTTCTCCTTTGGGAATAAGTTTTTTGATGAATTCCATCTGAATCTCTCCATCCGAAAGGTGTAAACCGGCCGGCATAACTCGCACTGCGTTCCCGTACGTGCATGCCGGCCGGTTGTTGTTACATATCGTCTGCGGATTATCCCGCCAGGTTTCCTACTTCATCTCCGGGGGAAGGAGCTTTTCGGGAATCTCCAGCCCCTTTTCACGGTAAAACTTAACGGCGCCGGGATGAAGCGGAGCTCCGTAGAGACCATTGAGAGGATTGTCAAAGTCGACCTTGTAAAAAACGGCATGCTCTTTCAACAGGTCTTCCCTGTCATCATACATAACCTGCAGTGCTTTGTAGACAATGTCGTCACTGACTTCAGGATGCACGATCAGGGAGCACATGACACCAACCACGGGGATATCCTTCTCCTGTTTCGGATACGTCCCGGCAGGAATCGTGACCGGGGCATACCAGGGAGCTTCAGCGATCAACTTGTCCTTGACTTCACCTTCAAAGGGCAGCATGTCCACTTCTGTTCTTCCGGCATAAAGCTCGGTCACCGCCGAGGTGGGATAGCCGGCCTCGAGAAGGGCTGCATCGATACGGCCGTTCTGGATCGCCTGTGAAGCCTCGCTGTATCCAAGGTATTCCGGCACGATATCATCGAAGGTCAAGCCGGCGACAGCCTGGAGAATCGTCCTGGTGCTGAATTCCGTCCCGGATGCGGGCGGCCCTACGGCGATTTTCTTTCCTTTCAGATCATCCCATCCCTTGATCCCTGAATCTTTTGCATAGACAAATTGCGAAACTTCCGGCCACAGGGCTATGGCATAGCGGAGGTTCGGATTGGGTTTGCCCTCATACCGGTTCGTGCCGGTGTAGGAAAAACCGGTCAGGTTGCACATGGCAATCCCCATCTGGGCTTCGCTGTTTTTCAGCATGTCCAGATTCTCAGTGGTCCCGCCTGAACTCTGGGCGGAGAACTTGATGCCCTCTTTCAAAAGCTTCTGGTTGAAGTGATTCGCCAAAATGGTGCCTACCGGGTAATACGTTCCGCCTGTGGAGCCGGTAACAATTGTCACGAACTCAACGGCTCCTGCAGAAAGTGCCATTCCAGACACGAGCAGCAACGAAAGGCCCAACATCAGCAGTCTCTTTTTCACGTTCTTTTCCCCCTTCTTTTGTTGTTCACTTCTCTTGCGCCAACCCGGAGCTTCCCTTTATGCCCCGGAGTACCGCCACTCTGGCTCTTTCAGGACTCTTTCAAACGTGGATTTCGTCAAGCCAACCCGATGGATTCTCCCATAAGGGCAACTTTTTGCCAACACCTTTAGCTTTAGCCGACTCGAAGACCCTGAACGCTTCAGACAAGTCGTGAATACCAAGGCCGATGGGATTGAAAAAGATTCTCTCTGCGTCTGATTCTCTGCCTGACTTTTTCCCTGTAATGACTTCACCGAGATTGCCTTTCACCTTTTCTTCGGGTATCACGCCATCCCGAACTGCTCTCCAGGAAACGTCAACACCATGATGCTTCACCTGATACCAGTCGTCCACGTAGATTTTGTCGAAAACGCTTAACGCCTCGGGAGGCGTGTCCCAGAAAGAAATCTCCGCGTGGAAAACTCCCTCAGGGTACCATCCGGGCATTACGTATGGCTCGCTTGCGATCGTCGCCGTACTGATCACATCCACACCCCGAAAGACCTCTTCAGGAGTCTTGACCGGGATGATCTCCATGTCCACTTTTTCCGACATGGCCTCAGCAAATTCGACCGCCGCTTCGTGCCGGATATCAAAGACTTTGCAACGTTTCAGTGAAGGAACACCGCATTTCATGGCGGCCAGCTGGGTACGCCCCTGTACGCTTGCCCCGACAAGTCCCATGGTTTGTGAATCCTGCCTCGCCAGGTATTTCGCCGCCACCCCGGAAGCGGCTCCCGTTCTCATGGCGCTGACGATGGCGCCGTCCATGACACATTGTGGAATGAGGGTCTCGGGGTCAACAATGATGATCAAAGCGCTTGCCCTCGGAAGGCCGAACCTCTTCGGGTTCCACGGGCGACTCGGGATGAACTTGATCCCTGCCGTATTAATGGGGCCGAGAAGATCGCGCTTACGCAGTTCTTCCGAATATTTTTCACCGCCAAGGAAGGAAGGCATGGACATGATGCGCCCCGTCGTTTCTTCCGTTTCCGGCCCGCCCCAACGGATGACAGGCTTTCCGGGCTGAATGAAATCGCCCATACCATGAAGAAAGAAGGATCTTTCCGTCGCCTTCATCGCTCCCTGCATATCCGTGCCGCCCGCCTGGATGCAATCTTTCTGGCTCAGATAGAGAATCTCCCATGCTTTTCCCATTTCAAAGCGCCTCCCGAGAAAATAATTGCCATTGGCAAAAATATATTTCAGTTTCGATCAAACAAGAACGATTCATTTCAACAACAGGATCCTACTTGATGAAACACATCAAGTCAAGTAATATTTATATTGAAATTATTTTTTCTTTTATGCAACTATGGACGATAATAACAGACTTGTGAGGAGCTGCTATGTCAATACCAGGAAAAAGGAAGGAACATGATCTTTTTGAAAAACTCAGGGAGGGGGTTTCAGATTTTCCTTCACGTCAACGGCGGCTTTGCAGCTTTATTCTTGAAAATTACCAACAGGTGGCTTTCATGAACGTCGAGGAGCTCGCAAAAGCAAGCGGGGTCTCACCGGCAACGGTCGTCCGCACAACATCACATCTCGGTTACGAATCTTTTCATGGATTCCTCGACGCCCTCAAAAGTGTCATCCTGCCGACCAGGATTTCCCTCTGGTGGCAGGTGGAAGAATCCTGGAAAGGCCGGCTGCCGGCCGAAAAATCCGACCGCTCCATCCTGGCCGAAACAACACTGAGGAATGTGGAAAGCCTTCAGAATTCCCTGACACCGTTATTGTTGGAAAATTTCCAGCGCGCCGGGGAAGTTTTGAAAAACGCCAGGAAGATCGCCATACTTGCGCTTCGGTCCACCCAGGGCATAGCCCTTTACGCATACACGCTTTTTTGCCAGTTTCTCCCGCACGTTTCGCTTCCTGGTCATTCCGGATCCGACGATATGTACTCACACCTCGTCGACCTGTCGCAGGAAGATGCACTGCTGGTACTGTCAATCGGCGGCCCCCATTATGCCGCCAGAACGATAGAAGGAGCAGAATTCGTCTACTCCCGGGGTGTCCCGGTCGTTCTTATTACAACAGATATTTCATGCCCGGCGGCAAATTTCGCATCGGTAGTCCTTCCCGTTGAGTCCGCCTCGGGACATTATTCAACCATCTCCGTCATGAACGTCCTTGATGCGCTGATCGTTGCCCTCGGAAGGCATTACAAAGAGACCGCTACATCCAAGCTTCGCACCCTGGAAAAACTGTTGCAGGAAAAGAACATTACTCTTTAGCATTCGAGTTACTGTTTCCCGTGCGTTTTCCCAGCACAAGTTCCGTGACCTGCTTCCCCGTTATCGGGGCAAGAGCAACGCCGTCGCCTCCGTGACCTGTGGCGACGATGACGTTACCAAATCCTTCCATGACTTTAACGATGGGGTGACCCGTCTTTGAAACAGGCCGGAAGCCGGAGAAAACCCTCTGGACACGGACGTCTGCAAGACATGGGAAGCGGCGCAAAGCCTCGCCGGCAAGTTGTACTGATACGCTCTGGGAAACTCCCGACTGGTACCCTTTGTCTTCCTTGCTGCTTCCGACAAGGATTGACCCCGATTCCGTTTGATCGAGGACGCAGCCAGAACTTCTGTTACCGTTTTTCTTTTCCCTTGCATGTTTCGAAAACAAGTACGAAGAGGATATCAGCACAAACTTTAACAACGGTTCCACCGGTTCCGTAACAAGGATCTGCCCGCGCTGGGGGAAAACAGGCACATGGCATCCCATCCCGGCAGCCAGGATCCCCGCCCATGAGCCGCATGCATTTACGAAAAATCCGGGAAAGGCCGTCTCGCAGCGGGAGACCACCTGGAGGTTTTCTCCTCTTCCACTAAAGACCCTCTGGACAGGGTTGTTTTTCAGGATCCTGCCACCCAGGCTCCTGATCTGTTCACACAAGGCTACCGTCAGCCGGAGAGGGTTAACGGATGCATCTTCAGGACACCAGGAAGCACCTATGTCACCCTTCCCAAGGCAGGGCTCCAGGGCACGCAATTCGCTGCCTTCAAAGTAACGGGCCACGACACCCAGTTCTGCAAGAAAACGTACCCGGTCGTTCACGAAACCAACTTCGTCTTCATTTTCCGCAACGACCAGGCTTCCCTTTTTCCGGAACTCGATATCGGGGTGAAGAGTAGAACTGATTTCTTCATAGATTTTCAGGCTTTGTTTCGTCAAAGCCAGCAGGTTTTTTTCAGCTTTGGTCTGAAGAAGAATTCCGCCCTCGCTCGAACCGGAAGCACCGGAGCCAGGGTATTTCGCCTCGCAAATGGTTACGGAAAGGCCTTCCAGAAGCAGGTAACGGGCGGCGAAAAGGCCGACAAGCCCGGCTCCGGCTATCACCACATCAGGATTTTTCAATGATTGCCTCCACCTCTTTCACGAATCATGTACCTGGAAACATCGGTTCCTTCGCCCGATCCGTCCCGACCTTTCCAAAGACAGTCAAAAAAGGAGGTCTCCCTGCAGGGAGACCTCCCTCGAATGCTGCCGTATGGCCTATTTTTCGACAATCCCTGCTTCAACCAGCTTGTCAAGCAAGGCAAAAACTCTTTCCTGCAGCCTGTAAACATCTTTTGTTGTTTTTTCGCTGCCTTTCCATGTCCAGCCGCCCCCACCTGTTTCCTGAAGCCAGGTTTTCCATTCTTCCTCGTGGGCGGTTTTCCTGCACGCTTCTTCGAGCACCGCCGTCCTCTCGGACGGGACTCCCTTCGGGACCGCGAGAATCCGCATACTTCCCCATACAACATCATATCCGAGCTCCTTGAAAGTCGGTACGTCAGGATACTCCCCAAGCCGCTCTTCTGACATGACGGCAAGTATCCGGGCCTTTCCGGCCTTCACCGCCGGGAAAACGCCACCGACACTGATGCATGCCACCGGAACCTCCTTTTTCAGAAGGGCTTCTCTTTGCTCTCCTGACCCGCCGGGGAATGCCACGTGATTGAAGGCGACGCCCGCTTTCTGTTCAAAATCGACGGCCGGAAGGTGCCAGACACCGCCAAGCCCCACGTTCGAAATGCTGACTTTTCCGGGATTTGCCTTGGCCGCTTCGACGAGGTCCTGAAGATCTTCGTAAGCCGAGTCCGCGTGGACAGCGATGACTGTCGGATGTTCTGTTACTGTGCAGAGAAAGTCAAGGCGGTCCATCGAATAATTTTCCAGTAACCCGAAGTAGGGGACGGTGACGATACTGTCATATGTCAGCGTTCCGATGGTATACCCATCAGGCTTGGAGCTCATGAGCTCACTGACGCCCTGGCCGCTTTTCGCCCCTGAAATGTTGACTGTGTAGATCGACGTGCCGACGTTATCCTCGAGGTGATTGACGAAGGCGCGCATGACTGTGTCTGTTCCACCGCCTGCCCCCCAGGGGACGATGTGCTTGATATCCGAAGACGGATAGGCATCGGCACAGAATCCTGGGACGGCAAATCCGGCTACAAGTGCTGAAGCCAAACAGATCAATAGTGCGGTACGCTTCATTTTCCCATTCCTCCCAGCAATATGGTTTTTATTTCATTCCATCGGGCCAAAGCCCGTGAAAGCCTGATATAAAACGGAATTCATCAGGAACCGGCGATTTTTTTCATCCCCCTGGGCAGTTTGACACCGAGAAGATACGCAAAAACAATTGAAAGTATGAGAAATGCAAGGCTGAAAGGTGATGTAAGGAAAATCATCGGGTCTCCCTGGGTTATCGCCAGGGTCGACCTCATGTATTTTTCAAGCAAAGGACCAAGGATGAACCCCAACAAAAAAGGCACCGCCGGGTATCCCTGTTTTTTCAACGCATAGGTTCCCACTCCCACACCGATGGTAAACAAAAGCTGAAAGACTGAGAACGTTGCCGCATACAGGCCGATCATCGCCATGACGGCGATAAAGGGGTAGAGAATATCCTTTCGGACAGAAATGATGTAAATATACCTTCTGCCTACCAGAAGCAAGGAAACCACGATCAGAAGCGGCGTCAGTGTCATTGAAAGCAGCATCGGCCCGAGCAGGTCCATTTTTTCCATCAGGAGCATGGGTCCCGGTATCAGGCCGTGGATGATGAAAACCCCAAGGATGATAGCCGTCACGGCATCACCCGGTATCCCGAAAATCAGCATGGGGATCAGCGCACCAGGGCACATGGCATTGTTGGCCGTCTCAGCCGCGGCGATCCCTTCTATTGAACCGTGGCCGTATTCCTCCTTCCGCCTTGAAAGGCTCTTTGCCAAACCGTATGAAAGAAGAGCCGCCATTGAAGCGCCCGCACCAGGGAGCACACCTGTAAAAAAACCTATAACAGTGCTGCGCAGATAGGTCCAGGGCCCTATTCTTCGTATTTCTCCAAAATCCGGGACCATGTCTTTCCAGCTTTTGGGCATGCACCAGGACGGGTCGACGTCCACCGCGGTATCCTTTTTCGATTCGAACTGCGTCAGTATTTCCGAGACGGCAAAAGTGCCGACAACAACAGTCAACAAATCTATTCCCTGTCTAAATGCGCCGATACCAAAGGTGGCCCGCGGCATTGCCTGGAAATGGTCGATCCCCACCGTGCCGAGCATCAGCCCTAAAACAGCGGCAACGGCACCCTTTACGAGTGATTCCGTGTTCAGGAACATGACGACCACAATGGCCATGAGAATCAGCGAAAACTTGTCAGGGGTCTTGAAATAGAGACTTGCTTCCGCAATTGGACCGAGAAGGACTATGGCCAGAACTGCTCCGATCATGCCTCCGACCATCGAACCGAAAGCACCGTGCCCCAGGGCTTTGCAGGCAAGGCCCTTTTCCGTCATTTTGTACCCTTCGTAAGCGGTCAGGGCCGCTGCAGGCGCACCGGGGATGTTGATCAGTATGCCCGTAACTCCCCCGCCGTAAATACCTCCGATAAAAATACCGACACAGGTGACCAGGGCGTACAGGGGCTCCATTCCAAAGGTAAGCGGCAACAAGAGGGAGATGGCGAGGGTCGCCGTCAGACCCGGGACAGCACCGAAGAAAAAACCGATGAAATAGGACACCACGAGATAAAGTAGCAGGGGGCTTTCAAAAAAGACATCGATGGTCTGGAGAATTTCCATTCAGCACTCCCTCCTGTCCTACGGCAACCTGAAACCGAACATGAGATGGAAGAGAACGTACCCTGAAGCAGTAATGCCGGCGCCTATGAGGGCTGCAACGGAAAATCTGCGCCGGAAACTTTGTTTTTGCGCTTCATCGTTTTTCACCGAACCAAAGAGCCAGGACATGACTGAGGCATACAAAAAGGTGGATACATAGTACCCTGCCAACTCAAGGGAAAGGGCATATAGTATGGTGATAAAAACGGTGCCCGTCTGTTTCCAAAAACGCGGCATGTTCTTCGGCCTGCCTGTCCGTTTATGCCTCAGGTCACGCACCAGCACCACGGTAAGACACGCAAGCATGAGAACCGACAAGGCCATCGGATATGCCCCCGGACCGACTTTCGCGATGTTTCCCATCGGAAGGGGCAACACTTGTATCATGTAAGCAATCGTTATCGCGAAAAGGGCAAGAGTAACGATCATGACTGCCGCCTCACTCCCATCAGTAAATACAGGGCAATCCTTTTCGCTTTCCGGATTTGACCCAACGGGGAATCGGAGGCACCAACTTGTCTTCAGGGAGGACGTTAACGGTAACAAAGGCTGGTTCTTTCATCGAGAAGACACTTTCCAGAACTCCCGAAAGCTCTCCGGGGGTTTCGACTTCGAAAGCCTTCAACCCGAAGCCTTCCGCGATTTTCGAATAATCGACAGGAACGAACTCCGTCGCAAAGGGCTCGAATTCGTGCACAAGGGCTGTTTCACCCCGTATCCATCCAAAAGAGTTGTTCTTGAACAAAAAGACCTTGATGTTCCACCCCAAACGGGCAATCGTCTCAAGCTCCCCGCAGGTGAATCCCAGGCTCCCATCTCCAGCAAGTGCTACAGAACATCTTTTTGGGTCTGCTGCTGCGACACCCACAACACCCGGGACGGCATAACCGAGGGCTCCCATTGAGTAATTGAAATACAGCCTCCGGCCTGCATTTTCCTGTTGAAAATACGCTGCCGTGAAGATACCGCCCACGCCCGGGTCACAGACGATGTGACTGTCATCGGGGATACGGTCTGAAAATTCCCTGACGAAGCGCATTGGATGCAGGGGGATTTCCTCGCTGCACATGCATGAACCGAAAGACTGCCTGAACTCCCCGCGTCGGGCGGGTATTTCCGTCCTTTCCTTTCCTTTTCTGGAGTACCCTTCGTTTTCCGCAATCCGGACCATTTCCGCAAGGGTCCCCTTCGCGTCACCGAGAAGAAGCGCATCCAGGTGATAGGTATTCCCGGCGTCCGTGCCGGAAATATCCAGCTGGATAAATCGCTTCCCCGAAGAAGGGCTCGGCATTTTCCACCCGTCGGTGGTCGCCGAATCCGTGTTGGAGCCGACATAGAAAATAACGTCGGCGTTCTCGACGAAACTGTTCGAAAAACTCGTACCGCCACGGGCCCCAATGACGCCTATGGAAAGGTCATGTACTTCCGGGAAAGCTCCTTTTCCCGTCATGGTTGTTCCGACCGGCATGGAAAACAACTCCGCGAGCTTTCCGGCTTCATCCCACGCCTGCGAAACGAGAGCACCCTGCCCCAGGCAGAGAAGTGGCGCCTTTGCGTCCCTGATCAGGCCGAGGGCTTTCCTCATGGCTTGCGCATCAGCGACGCTCCGGTGGGGCGGGAAGGAGGAAAATTCTTTTTGCGCATAGATGTCCGGCTCGGGAATCTCCTGAAAGAAAATATTCTGGGGGATGCGGATATGGACCGGGCCCGGCCTGCCGGATGTGGCAACCCTGAAAGCTCTCCTCAAGAGAAAGGGGATGTCCTTTGCGTCGGTAACAGTAATGGATTCCTTTACGATCCCCTGGAAAAGAGCCGTCTGGTCGCAACCGGTAAGCATGTTTCGCTTGTCAAAATTCAGGGGAATGTCGGAAGTAAAAAAGACCACCGGTATTGACCCCTTGTACGCCTCTGCCACTCCGGGAGCGCAATGGGTCACGCCCGGACTTGGGGCTTCGAAAACCCCCGGTTTGTTCGTGGCCCTCGCGTAAGCTTCGGCCATGTAGGAGGCACTCCGCTCGTCCCGCGTCAATACATGTTTGACTTCGGGAAAATCCTTCCATTCGGCATACCATCCCAGGGTCGTTTCCCCTGGCAAACCGAAAACATGTTCCACTTCGTAAGCCTTGAGCATTTCGAGCAACGCTCTCGCACCGTTCATGTCCTCTGCCTCCCGGTTCAGCCGGAAACTCTTTCGTTCGCCGAAGACAACGTTTCCTTTTCCTCGGCGTCCTTCCAGCCCCTTTTGAAATATTCCATTGCATCCTCGATCGTGTGATCGATGTGACGTGCCATGATATCCGCCGCTTTTTTGGGATTCCTCGCTGCAATCGCCTCGAAAACCTCGAAGTGATCGACCCCGAGACGGCTGCCGTGCCTGATACGGACCTCTTCGAAAAATTTCGCCAGGTCCGCGTTCATGCCGATAAGCCTGTACATGGAAGAAAGGAGCCGGTTTCCCGAGGCTTCGAGGACCAGAGAATGAAACTGCCTGTCGAGTTCCGCATTGCTCATTCCCGCTTCGAGCAATCGCTTTTGTTTCTCGATATTCCGTCCCATATCCTCCAGTTGCTCTTCCGTAGCTCTCTCGGCTGCCAAAGCCGCCGCTTCTGTTTCAATAGCCCTCCGGGCATGCAGTATTTCATCCATCAGCGACGCTTCGTCTGATGTGACCCGGGAGACCAGCGCTTTGGCGACTTGAGACCGGGTCCTCGACTCCAGAAGATTCGCCAGGTGTTCCGCGCCTTTTCTCGTGAGGACATGTCCCTGGTACCCTTCCTTGCGTACAAACCCCTTTTCCTGCAATTCCCTCAGATTCCTTCCAATGCCTGCTTCACTGCGAACTATGCCCTTTTTCCCGAGAAAGGTTTTTATGGAGCCTGCACCTATTGCAGCAGTGGACGTTGATAAAGCTTCGAGGATAAAAAGCTCTATATCCTGGCGTCGTGACATCCTGAATTCAGCCTCCCCGTTCATCGCTGCTACTTGGTGAGCAGCGATTTCATTTTAGAATCCCGGCCTTCTTTCGTCAAATGTTGGCATCAACGCAAGCGGTCAATTTTTTCGGCAAAAAAATTGACCGCCGCATATGCGACGGTCATTCCTGCGGGTTTTTTGTGGTGCTGCGGTTCGGGCTTAGCCTTCCTGCTCCTGCTCGATTTCCGAAAGCCTTTTCTCGATTTCATTGAGTGAGCGCTTGAGTTCCTCGGCTTCCTGTTTCAGGAACTCCTGTTCATCCCGTGGATCCGGCCGGGTCCCGTAATAAGGATATGGTGCAGCCGGTGCCGCGGGATATGCCCACGGGCCTGGTGCGCCCCATGCATAGACACGGTTCCTCCATCCGCGGCCGAAACCGCCGCCCCAGGAGCCTCTACCCCATCCAAAACCCCCGCGGGGCCAAGGATTCATATATCCCGGAACGGCATGGCCTGCACAAAATCCGGCACGCCGGCCTGTCATCGGGCCAAATCCCGCAGGTCCAGTGCGATCTCCTCGAGGCATGCTTTTCACCCTCCTTTATTGATATTCTATCTCAATAGAGATAATACTCCTCTCCTTCATCCATGTCAACTGGCGGAAAAAGAGAAGATGGATTCCAGCATGTTTCGAAGCTTCTCTTGATCCATGCCCCAATAAACGACCTCCCTGAAACTGATGACAGCGGGTTGCCCACAAGTTCCCATGCACGAAGACCTCACCACCTCAAGCCGGTCATCAAGTTTCATTTCCTCCACGACGGTCTTCGCTTCTTCGATAAACCAACCGCTGCATGGTCCGCACACATGGATTTTTTCCGTTTCCGCAAAACCTGGCGCCGAGATCAAAAGGAGAAAGACCCCCAAGGCTGTCAAAAAGGTCATGGGCGCCCAAAAAGATCCTGTTCTTGTCATAGCTTCCACCTCCGGCTTGTATGTTGATCTTTCGCCGGACGGGTGACATCGGTAAAAACCACAGGTCCAACCGGGGCATTTTACCGAATCTGGAATCATGCAGATTCCAGTCAAACAAAAAAGGGGGTGCCGCCAGCGGCACCCCCTTTTTTGTTTTCATCGCTTTCGCATGGACTCTAGAGTTCGTCTTTCGGTTTCCAGACCTTCCACACGTTGCCGACAAGATCGGGGCCGGGCTTGAGCACGGTCTTACCCGGTTCCCAACCGGAAGGCATGGCTTCCTTGCCTCCCGTTTCCCTGACACGCTGGAACGCCCGGATCTGTCTGAGGGTTTCGGAAACCCTGCGGCCAACCGGCGGCGTCAGCACTTCCATGGCCTGGATCACGCCGTCAGGGTCGATAATGAAACGTCCGCGAACGTCAACGCCTGCCTTCTCATCGTAAACACCAAAAAGCCTGCCGAGATTGCCTCCTGCATCGGAAAGCATGGGGAAGGGCACTCCACCTTCAACCATCCTGGAGAGTTCGTTGTCGTTCCAGATCTTGTGGACAAACTGGCTGTCCACGCTGACTGAAAGAACCTCCACACCGAGTTTCTGGAATTCGGGGTAATTGTCAGCGACCGCTGACACTTCAGTCGCTCAGACGAAGGTGAAATCACCAGGATAGAAGCAGAGCGTGACCCATTTCCCGAGGTATTCCGAAAGTTTTACCGAAACGAACTTGCCCTTGTAATATGCCGGGGCCTCAAAATCCGGGGCTTTTCTTCCAACCATTATTGACATCCGCTGGACCTCCTTTTCGACCTTTGCCTCAGACGTGGCGGTTTCTTCAACCGGTTCCGGCTCGCCGACGCGTCCTCCCGTGGGACGCGCGCAACCGATTTCTTTCTCCTCCATGGTGTCACCTCCCGTGTGTGAGCAGCTACGAAGATTCTATCTGTAATGATTACAATTTTCAACACCTCTTGTTCTTCTTTCATGTTACTACATTATCACAAGAACTCATACCAGGAGCGACAAGGATGACCTGTTTCCCATTGTTCCTGTTCCCATTGACGGAATTCCTCTCTGTATTCATCATCAAAATACAACAGTTTCCGGAAATGGAGGGATTCGTTTTGATCGATGAATTGAGAAATGAAGAACAACGGGCGCTTGAAATGGACGAAGGAGATATCCTGGCGGTTTTAAAAAAGAGGTTCCATATCCCTGGGAACACCCTTTACATGGACGGGAACTCCCTTGGGCTCTTTTCGATTGATGCCGAACAAAGCCTTCAAAGAGTTCTTTCAGAATGGAAAGCCCTTGCCATCAACGGATGGCTCCAGGGGAATCCGCCCTGGTTCGAGCTGTCTGAAAAAGTCGGCGCGAAAATGGCCGCTCTCGTCGGGGCCGAACCGGAAGAGGTCATACTGACCGGCTCCACGACGGTAAACCTCCACACACTGGTGGCAACCTTCTATCGTCCAACGGGGAAAAGGCACAAGATACTGGCGGACCCCCTGAATTTCCCTTCAGACCTGTACGCCCTCGAGAGCCAGATCACCCTCCACGGTTATGATCCCGAAGAGTCGCTCATTATGCCCGGCGCTGTTTCCGGGCGGTTTCTCGACGAAGATGAGATCATCGAAATGATGGATAACGGCGTCTGCCTGATACTGTTGCCATCCGTCCTGTACAGGAGCGGCCAGCTGCTGGATATGGAAAAACTGGCTTTTGAAGCGAACCGTCGCGAAATTCCCATCGGTTTCGACTGCTCCCATTCAGCCGGGGCGGTCCCGCACCGTTTCGACGATTGGGGAGTGGACTTCGCTTTCTGGTGCAGCTACAAGTATCTGAACGGGGGACCAGGGTCAACGGCATACCTCTATGTCAACAGGAAACATTTCGGCAGGGAACCCGGTTTAGCGGGATGGTTCGGATGCGACAAATCCAGGCAGTTCGACATGGAGCCTGTCTTTCTCCCGGCACAGACGGCGGGAGCCTGGCAGATATCCACACCTCCACTTCTCTCCTCCGCCGCCGCGGAGGGCGGTCTTCAGACGGTTCTCGACGCCGGAATCGACAGGATCAGGGAAAAGTCCCTCAGGCTCACGGCTTTTTTCATGGGACTCGTGGACACATACCTCTCCAAGAGCCCCTACGGATTCCGGATCGGGACTCCCCGGGAAGACAACCGGCGGGGTGGACATGTCGCTCTCGAGCATCCGGTGGAGGCCGTACGGATCAACGAAGCCCTCAAGGAAAGGAATGTCATACCAGATTTCCGGCCGCCCAACGTTATCCGGATCGCGCCCGTTGCGCTTTACACGGGTTTCCACGACGTCTGGCGGGTCGCCGTCCACCTGAAGGAAATCATGGATTCAGGGGAATACAAGCGCTTTTCGAAAAGCAGAAAAGCCGTTTCGTAAAAAAACAAAAAGGGGGAGCTCGAGGCTCCCCCTTTTATTGCCGGCTCTCACTACAGATCATGATTCGAGGGTCCTTTCAAGCCAGGCAAGGCAAGTCCTGACACCAAATCCTGTTGCGCCTTTCCTGTAGTATCCGTAGTCTTCCTTGCTGTTGTCCGTTCCGGCGATATCGATGTGGACCCAGGGGATCTTCTCCCCGACAAATTCCTGGAGGAACATGGCCGCCGTGATGGCTCCCCCGGTGCGGCCTCCAGTATTCACCACGTCGGCGATGTCGGATTTTATCTTTTTTTTGAGACGCTCGTCGTCAAGGGGAAGCCTCCACATCCTCTCCCCCGTACGTGCTGAAGCCTCCAGAAAGCCCTGCGCCACTGAATCATCGGGCGAAAAAAGGCCCGCCGTATATTCGCCCAGGGCAATGACACAGGCGCCGGTCAAAGTCGCCATGTCCACCAGGGCTTCAGGTTTCTGTTCACAGGCATACGCAAGGACATCGGCGAGGGTTACGCGCCCTTCCGCATCGGTGTTGTCTATTTCAACGGTTTTGCCGTTTTTCATGACGATCACGTCATCCGGCCTGTACGCCCTGCCGCCTGGCATGTTTTCGGCGGCACCGATGAATCCGTGCACCTCCGCGGAAGGTTTCAGCCTCGAAACGGCTTTCATCACCGCCAAAACGTTGCAGGCTCCCGTCTTGTCGCCCTTCATGGTTCTCATATATTCGCCGGGCTTGATGTTCAGGCCCCCGCTGTCGAAGGTTATGCCCTTGCCCACAAAGGCGATCCGCTTTTCGGCACCCTTTTCCGGGCGGTAGACGAGGTGGATCAGCCGGGGCGGCGTCCGTGAAGCACCGCCGACGGCCAAAAGTCCGTTCATGCCCATGTCCCTGAGCTTTTCCCCGTCAAAAACGGTACATTCAAGACCGCAATCGGCGGCAAGTTCCCTGGCCTTTTCGGCGAGAATCGCCGGGTTGATGACATTTCCCGGTTCGTTCGCAAGGTCTCGAGCGTAATTCTGGGCTTCCGCCGCTATCCGGCCTTTCTCCAGGACCGTTTCGTCCCGGCCTGCCAAGAAAAGCTCTTCCACCTCGGGGGGGAGTTCCTGCCTTTGGGAATCCGTCTTGTACTTCAGGAACCGGTAACTTCCCAAAACGGCACCTTCGACGGCACAAGCGGCTTCCTTGTCATCGAGACCGGAAATCCCTGCAATGGCAAGGGAACGGCACCGGTCCTGCATTGCCTGTTTTATCGCGCCCGCGGCGGCACGGCGCACGGCGTCCGGTTCCGCATCCTTCCGGGATCCGAGACCCGCAAGGTAGACCACCGACAGCCGTTTCTCATAAACGGGCACGGTGAGAAATGAATCCTTTTTCACCTTGAAGTCAGTTTTCTTCATGCGTGCAGCTACCGCCGGGGCAAGGTCCTTACCAACCGCCGCCCCGATTTTGTCAAGGTCTTCCTCGTACACCAGGATGGCCGCTGCATCGCCTCCAAAGCTCGAAACATCACCATCTAAAAGCCGAATCTTCATCCGGCCACCTCCTCTTTGCTCCGTGTCGCGAAACATTTTTGTCATCACTTCCGGAATATCGTAGCACAAGTGTTCGACAGGGTGATTTCGCCGACTTGAAAACCACCGGGAATGTCTATAATAGGACATGCACTGACACCTCCCGACAGGAGATGGTTTCGTGGTCGCACTCTATGCCGGTTTCGATATCGGTTCTTCCGCGATTCACTGTTCCGTCGTCGACGAGAATTTCAACATTCTCTACTCCCCCCGGCCGGTACCGCACTGTGGTCAGCCCCTGGATGTTTTGGAAACCATAATCTGGCCCGGCCTCGCAAAGGCAATACGCCTTTCAGATCTCCAGAGCACGGCATTTACAGGCATCGGGGCCTCTCTCTTTCCTTCCGTTTTCAGCGGGGCCCTTTATGAGTACGACAGCGTGACCCTGGCGAAGGGGCTGTTCCAGGTGTCACCCGGGGCGGATACCGCTTTTCACCTCGGGGCCAAGGATTCATATTACTTCAACATCGCCGGGCAAAAAGACAAGCGGCACATTCTGGAATGGGGCACCAACACCAAGTGTGGCGGTGGATCCGGGACCCTTGTGGAAAAGCAGATCCGCCGTCTGTTTTGCACCGATTCCGATCCGGGATCCGGTGGACTGCCCGAGGAATTTTTCCGTGCCGCTGCGCGGGAGGCTGCCGAATATCTTGGCGCGCCTGGCTACAACGCCAGATGCGGAGTGGTCATCCAGTCGGACCTCATACACGACCAGAACGAGGGGATGCCGCGACCCCACATCCTGGCGAAGCTTTTCCGGACCGTTGCCTCCAATTTCGTTCAGGATGTTCTCGGTTCCCGCAGTTTCGAATCGGCTTGCGGTATCGTCATCACCGGCGGGCTGGCGCGCATGGCCCCGATTGTCCAACAGGTGGAAAGGCTCACCGGAACCACGATAAAAATCCCGGACCACTTCCTTAACGTCGGGGCCATCGGGGCGGCGGTTCTAGCGGCCGAAAGACGAAACACCTTTGTCCTGGAACCGGAAAGGCTTTGTGAAGTCGCCCTGAAAGCCCGTGAAGACAGGCAATACGCACCATCTCTTTCGGCATCGATGCCGAAAGTCCATATCCACGAAAAGGAGCCTGTCACGGCGTCAACCGTCGCGGCCTCGACAGGGGATCCGGACGTGGTCCTGGGGGTCGACGGCGGGTCCACAACGACGAAAGCCGTGGTGGTCAATCTTGAAACAGAGGAAATCCTGGACGGCATGTACATCAGCACCCACGGAAATCCGTTGAGGGCCCTGCAGGATATCATGCGCCATTTTTCCCGCAATAGCAGCCGTTATACCATCACCGGGGTCTGCACGACGGGTTCCGCAAGAAAACTTTTCGAAAGGGTCCTCGTCAGCCCGGCCCGGCGCAAGGAACTGCAATCACTCGGTTTTACCATTCCAGACGCCGCGGTGGACGAAATCACTTGTCACGCCATGGGGATCAAGTCATGGGATGCCGATATCGACACTGTCTTCGAGATCGGCGGCCAGGACATGAAATTCACGACCTTCAAGCGGGTCGGGGACATCGCGACGGAAGAGGTCCAGGAAGCCCGCATGAACTATTCCTGTCAGGCCGGGGCGGGACAGACCCTGGAAAACATGGCCGGGGTCATAGGACTCGATGTAAAGGACTCCCTGCAGGAGGAAGCCCTCAAGGCTGAAAAGGTGCCGGTCATTGACGCCACCTGTGGCGTCTTCATGGAAATGGAGGAAAACAGGCTGATCGCCGAAAACTTTTCCAAAAGCGAGATTGCCGCGGCCATCATCCGCTCCACGGCGGCAAGCTATTTCAACAAGTTCGTGGGCGGTCAGCAGCACGTGGGCGAGAAATGTTCGTGTCAGGGAGGGCCCGCCCTCGGAAAGGCCTTTCTGGCGGCGATGGCACAGGTTACCGGGCAGGAGATTCACGCCTACCCCCACAGGGAGCTTTTCGGCGCCTACGGGGCGGCGCTCTGGGTACGAAACAGGGTGTTGGAGCTCAAGAAACAGGGCAAGAAGCCTGCCAGCGCTTTCAGGGGCTGGGACGTCGCGGATATGACCTTCTCCCACGAAGAAAGGCGTTGCTCCGATTACTTCGGCTCCCTTTCCTGCGGCACCCGGGACTGCATGCTGAAGATCTTTCGTGTGGGAGAAGAGGAAATCATCTCCGGGGGTTTCTGCCCGAGGGGCAACAGTGAAGGGGTCACGGAACGTCGGCCTGACTACGTACGACGGTTCCACGAAATACTGGAGAAACACTTCGCGGGCATTCCCTATGAGCGCCTTTCCCAAAACCCGGATACGACCAGGCCTACCGTCGGTATCAGGCGCTGCGGCTCCACCATTGCGGAACACGCCGTCTGGTCCTCGGCCGTTTTCGATTTTCTCGGTTTCCTCCCCGTTCTTTCACCTGTCTCAAATTCGGCCATCTCATCAATGGGAACCCGCCTGGCATCAACGGAGTACTGCGTGGCGATGAAACTGGCCACAGGCCATGCGGCCTTGCTCGCTTCAGACCACAGGATCGCCCATCTTTTCGTACCCAGTCTCATAGACACAGCGGCGCCAGGCGGGTCAAAACGTATGTACTGCATCTATACCGAAGCGGAAGGATTCGTCCTCAGGGACCTGCTCTCGCTGAACGAGGAAAGTCTTTTGCTGCCCGTCTGGCACCTGGGCGAGCGGGGCCAAATGGCCCGCGAGCTCCACCGGGTCCTGAAGAGGGCGGGATACAGCGTTCCCGTCGAAAAGATCACCAAAGCTTTTCGCTACGCCGACGGCAAGACCGGGGCCTTCATGAAGGAACTCGCCGGCGAAGGGGATAATTTTCTCAGCGCACTCGAGCAATCCGGCGAACCGGGATATGTCGGGACCGGTCGCGATTACGTGCTTCTCGATCCCGAAGCCTCTTCGAATTCGGGGTACATGTTTTCCATAACCCGGGGGATGCGGTACATACCACAGATATTTCTGCGGCATCATTACGAGAATATCCCCATAGACGACCTCGTGGAAAACGAATACTGGGAGCACAGCACAGACATCCTGAAAGCCTCGGTGTACGCAGCAAGGCACCCGTTACTTTACCCGATCCGCCTGATGAATTTCGCCTGCGGCCCGGATTCCATCAAATTCTTCATGGAACAGGAAATTTTCCGGCGGGCTGACAAGCCCTTCCTGCATCTGATGACGGATGCACAGACGAACAACGCCCCCTTCGTCACCAGGGCCGAAGCGCACCAGCGTGTCGTCCAAAGGCATAAAAGCACCGGAGACGTCCCCCTTTCGCGTTTTTCCTTCATGCCGGTCCACAAAAAAATCGAGGGAGGCAAAAAACACTGGCTCATTCCCTACATGGGGGAAGTCAGCCCCATTGCCGCCGCCGCGGCCCGGCATTACGGAATCAACACGAGGGCGCTTCCAACGGACACTCCGCAATCACGCGAGGCGGCAAACAGGCTGATCCAAATGGAAACCTGCTTCCCCCTGAAGGGCGTCATCGGCGATGTCACATCTGCAATCGAAGAACTCGTCGAAAACATCGGCCCGGAAAAGGTTCAGGAGGATTTTTTGGTTTTTCTCCCCACCACCAGCGGCCCGTGCCGCTTCGGGAAGTACGTTGAGGCGTTGCGCCTTTTCCTGGAAAAAGAGGGGCTTGCCGGGTTGCCCATCATCTCGCCTCACGCCGGGAAAGGGTATCTCGACATGGAAACCCTTTCCCTGGACTTGTCGACACCGGAACTGCTCTACCTTGCCTCGGACCTTTACAATGCGATCTACGCTGCCGATATTTACGATGATCTTCTGCTCCGTTACAGGCCCTATGCCCGTGACGCGAAGGAATTCGACGAAGCCGCAGCAGATCGCCGTGAAGCGCTCACGGAAAATCTTGAAAAAAAGGGTGCATCATTCCGGAACATTTCCCCATGGCTGAAAGAAAGCATCAAAATTTTCAAAAACCTTTCGGACATTCGGGCCAAGCGGTTTCCCCTCGTCCTTTATATGGGCGAAATCTACATGCGTCAGCATGACCCTTACACGGGACAGGTCGTCCGCAAACTCGAAAGACAGGGCCTGGAGCTCGTTCGGGGACCCGTTCACGAGTGGCTCCGCTACGTCACGTACCTTGCCTGGCGCAACACCCACCGGGTCAGTTACAAGGCGGCCGATTTCTACATGGACTGGACCGAAAGGAAATTCAGCAAAATCCTCGAGGAGGAACTCGGCGACCGTCACGTGATTCCCCTGCCCCGAAGGATCATTCAGCAGGCGGAACAGGACAGCATTTATCACGGCGATGTCATGGGCGAATCCGCCCTGGCCATCGGCCTGTTTCACGAGTATCTCAGGGGTTCCCTGAGTTCAGGGAATAACGGGGGGATCTGCGGCATCTTTCACGTCGGACCCTTTACCTGCATGCAGGAAAGCGTCTCCACGGCGAAAATCCGGGCACTCCTGAAAGAACGCCGGAAGGAGGACCCGTCCCTTCTCGTTCCGGTAATTCACGCTTTTTTCGGCGATTCCCCCAATCCAAACCTCGACGCGGAAATCGCGGCGTTCCGGGAACAATGCTACCTCAAGGCTGGAAGGAGCCCCGTCTAGAAAAACGCCCCGACTGCCCAGACAGCAAAGGCGGTAGCCGGAGCCACCGTCAGGTTGTCCCAGCGGCCCGGAGTGATCAGCTCGGAAACCGCCGCGAAGGCGGCGCCTGCAACATACACAATGGCGGGGACAGGCACCTGCGAATTTATCATGGTGAAGGCATAGCCTGCGAAAAAGGCCGAAGCGAAACAGGCGAATGTCCCCGAAACGGTCTTTTCCCCAAGAACCCGGTACCTGCCCCACCGCCTGCCTGCCAGGACAGCCCAGGCATCGCCCAGGGTCATCATAACCAGCGCGGACGGGCCCGTGACACCTGGAAAAAGGGAGGCGATCGCTGCTCCCCACAGGTACCAGGCCGTTCCCGAGACCTGTCCGGCTTCCTTTTCTTTGCTCACCCCAGAAAAAAACCTTCTGAAACCTCTGTCGAAAGCCGGGTGCCGTTTCCGGAGGATTTCCACAAGGAGAATGATCACCGCCAGGCATCCGAGGGTAATCCGGTAGACACCCAGCCCCAACACCGGAAAAACCACCAGTGGGAAAAACAGGCCGCACATGCGGTACAGCTTCCGTTTCGAAAGCAAGGGAAGCTTTTCACCCAAAAGGGCGTTCCATTCCTCAAAAAGCCGTTGCCGTGCCGCCACTACGCCTGAAACGGCAAAAACAGCGGCAAGGAAAGCACGGCACGAAACGCCTGTCCCCCCGAGAACTTCTGATACCAGTGCCAGAAGGAACACCACAACCACCGGGAGCAACACTTTCCCCGGCAGAATAAGCGAAAACGTTCCTGCCAGGACAACGCCCAGGATCGTGCCCCAGGGCCACGCCGCAAAAAGCAGTGCGAATCCCGCCGCAAAAAGGGCGAAACCGATGGTTCTCTTTGTCGCAGTCATGAAACCACCCCACTGAATCCCGATTCAAGACCCGTTCAATGCATTGGGAAACAGGCAACCAGGTTATATAATTATTTTTACTCGATAGTGCTTTGTCCAGCTACCTAACGTAATGGAAAAAGAATGTTTCGGTTCGCCGGATATCCTGAAAGGAGAAATCCCAATGGAGTTTCTCGATCTCGCGAAAACCAGGTACAGCAGCCGGATGTACAAGCCCGCTCGGGTGGACCGGGACGTCCTGGAACGGTGCCTCGAGGCGGCACGCCTGGCGCCTTCCGCCTGTAACTCCCAACCATGGAAATTCATCGTCTGCGACAGCGAACCCCTGAGGGGGAATCTCGTCGAACAGGCCTTTTCCGGAATCTACTCAATGAATTCATTCGCGAAAAAGGCCCCCGTCATCATCGCAGTAGTCAGGCAATCCAGCCAGTACGCGTCGAAACTCGGAGGCATGTTCCGGGGCACCGATTTCAGTCTTCTCGATATCGGGATGGCCTGTGAGCACCTTGTTCTTCAGGCTGCCGAGGAAGGTCTCGGGACCTGCATTCTCGGGTGGTTCAACGAAAAAAACGTCAAGAAACTGCTGAGCATCCCTTTTTCCGCGAAGGTGGACCTATTGATCAGCCTGGGCCATCCTGCTGAAAAGGGTCCTCGCCCCAAAAACCGGAAAACCCCGGAAGAGGTCCGGGAATATCGCTAAGAGGGACAGGGGGGTTCGGTCTTTAGTCTGAGAGGTTCCGCCGGTGTCATTTGCGGAATCCCTCAATTTTGCCTCTTCGGGGACATGCCCCCCGTTGTGGTATATTTCTCGAGGTACGCCAGCAAACACGAGGAGGATGAATCATGCCGAAGAAGATCCTGGTACCTGTCGATATTGGCAAATTAACGGAACCTCTTGTCGATTACGGCCATTCACTGGCGGAGCGGCTCGATGTACGCGTTTCCTTCCTTCATGTCCTGCCCTATACCTCTTCATGGATGGGTTTCGAAAAATGGATCCCGGAAAACGCCGTAAAAGAGGCACGGGAAAGCGCCGAGAAAAAAATCCGGTATTATATCCGAAAATCGGAGGAGCATTTTCCGGACCTCAAAAAACACGAACATCCCATCCTCTTTAAAGAGGGGGATCCCGCCGAAGAGATTATAAAGACCGCTCAGGAAGGTGAATTCAACCTCGTCATCGTCGGATACCGGAGCAGGAGCGGCATTCAGGGAATGGTCGTCGGAAGCACCGCCTCGAAGATTATTCGCTACGCCCATTGTTCCGTGCTCGTCTTCCGGCCCGGTTTCGACGTCTTTTAAACCTGCAGACTGGACTGAAAAACAGGGGACACCGGAAGGCCAACCTGTGCCAAACCGCCTGCAAGAACATTCATGATACGCATCGACGACCTGACGCTGACCCTTGGAGGGAAAACGCTTTTCAGCGGTCTCTCCTGGTCCATACCGCCAGGCTCACGGTGGGGACTGATTGGGGCCAACGGGGCCGGGAAAACAACCCTGTTGAGGACGATCACCGGTGAGACCTTCCCTGATTCGGGAACGGTGGACGTCCCCCCACAGACCACCATCGGGTATCTCCCCCAGGACTTTGTCGAACTGGAGGATATGTCTGTCTTGTCTTTTCTCCGGAAGAGGTTCGGCCTGGAGAAAGTGGAAAGAGACCTCCGCAACCTGGAGGAAAAGATCGCCGAGGGTGACGACGGAAAAAAGACGTTGCACATCTATGAGCGGCTGCGCGAACGCTTCGAGAATATGCAGGGCTATTCCTTCGAGGCGGAAGCTGCGAAGATTCTCGCCGGTCTTGGTTTCTGCCCACCTGATGCGGATCGATCGTGCTCAGAGTTTTCGGGTGGGTGGAAAATGCGGATTTACCTCGCGGCCCTCTTTCTCGAAAAACCTGATGTCCTTCTTCTGGACGAACCGACGAATCATCTCGACCTCGAAAGCGTCCAGTGGGTCGAAAACTATCTCGCCGCCACCCCAAACACCGTCATCGCCATTTCCCATGACAGGCACTTCCTCGACGCCGTTACGGAGCGGACAGCGGAGCTTTCCGCGGGAAGGATCGAAACCTTCAAAGGCGGCTATTCCGCGTACCTCGAAGAACGGGCACGCCGTGAGGGAATCGCCCTGAGGACGTCAAAAAAACAGGAACGCCGCCGTGATGAAATCATGTCCTTTGTGGAACGCTTCCGCTACAAGGCCTCGAAGGCTTCCCAGGTACAAAGCCGTCTCAAACAGCTTGAAAAGGAAGCACCCGCACATGTTCCCGGTGAACAGAAAAAACCGTCGATACAATTTCCTCCCTGTCCAAGAAGCGGGCTCGAGGTGGTCCATTGTAAAAACCTCGGCAAGGCCTACGGAGACAAAAAGGTCTTCTCCGGTGTCCACCTGGAGATCAAAAGAGGCGAAAAAATCGCCCTTGTTGGCGTAAACGGGGCGGGAAAATCCACCTTGGCCCGGATCATTGCCGGGATTGAGGCTCCCGGCGAGGGTATTGTCCGGTATGGAAACAAGGTGAAAAAGGCCTTCTTTTCGCAGGAATCGGAGTCGAATCTCTCCATGGGCAAGACGGTCTGGCAGGAAATCCGGTCGGTGCCGTCCGCTGCCACGGACGCCGAAAGGCGCAGCCTCCTCGGGGCCTTCCTGTTCGAGGGCGATGAAATCGAAAAACCCGTCAGCGCCCTTTCAGGTGGGGAAAAATCCCGTTTGGCACTTCTCAAGCTCCTTCTCGCCGATGCCAACTTTCTGATACTTGACGAACCAACGAACCACCTGGACATTTCCACGAGGGAAATCCTGCTCCGCGCCCTCAGGGGGTGGAACGGGACGGCCCTGATCATCTCCCACGACAGGTGGTTCCTTGATGAAACGGCCCATCGCGTCGTTGAGATCCGAAACGGCCAATGCCGGCACTTTCCGGGAAACGTGTCGGAGTACCTCAAAAAGCGAGAAGCAGAAGACCGAAACTTGCAGGAAGGACAACAACCCCGCGAAAACGGGGGAAAAGAAAATGCAGTAAAAACGAGAAAACGCCTCGAAGCGGCGAAACGGAACGAACGCTACCGGGAAAGACGCAAAGTGCTGGACCGTCTTGAACCACTCGAGGACGATATCGCCCGCTCGGAAACCCGTCTGGAAGAAATCGACGAGCAGCTCTGCCGCCCCGACGTCCTGGAAAACTCGGACATGGTCAAGGATCTCATGGTGGAAAGAGGCGTGATCACGAGACACCTCGAAGGGTCTTTCAAAAACTGGGAGGCTCTCATGGAGCAACTGCAAGAAGTGGAGAGGGCTTTTCCAGAATACCTTCAGGATTGACCCTTCGCGACGAGAGGAAGCGGGTTGACCCACTTTCCGTGAACCCTGACGCCGAAATGCAAATGGGGCCCCGTCACCCGGCCCGAGCAACCCGTTTTACCGACCAGGTCCCCGGACCGAACCCTGTCTCCGGTACTGACGGCGATTTCGGAAAGATGCATCATGACCGAAAACACCCCGCGGCCATGGTCGATATAGACACACTTACCCGCGAAATACAGGTCATCAGCCAGCACAACGACACCCCCCGCCGGCGCGACAACAGGCGTTCCCATGGCAGCCCGCAGGTCCACTCCCGTGTGGATGCCTTTTTTGACCCCGTTCATCGTTCGTGTTGTCCCGTAGGGGCTCGTCACTGCCCCTTCAAGGGGCGGGACAAAGGGTATTTCCCAAAGACGCCCGGGATATGACCCGGCCAAGGCTTTTTGCACCATCGCCGACTCGCGCCTGATACGGTCGAGCACTTCCTCAGGCGGTGTCACCATTTTTTTGGGAACGGACAGATGCTGGACGGGATACCTAACTGCCCTTAGGGTGACTTGCTTTTTCAGCACCTTTGTTTGTCCCCGGATATTCAAACGGACCTCCACAAAAGAACCGGAGACGGGCTCTTCGTCCGCCTGTGAACCGAGCATGGTCAGGGAAAAATATCTGTTTCCATCCTTGCGGAAATCCAGGGGGACCTCCATCCCCCGCCAGGACAAGACACCCTTGTCGGGGAGGTCGTCCGTAGAGACCATTACCGTAAAGGGGTTCCCAATTTCGGCATAATCCGGAGCCGTGAGGATGATATCGGCGGCAAAAGCCCGGCCGGCCAAAAAAGCTACGGCAAAAAGGGTCGCGCAAAAAGATTTGACGAGTCCGACTTGAAGCATTCAGTTACCTCCGGAATTCTTTGCATTTCACATCACAGCCGCCTGTAAAAGGTCCCCGTGAAAAAAAGAACCGCAACCCCGGTAAAAAAGGCCACGACAGGGTTTTTCAGCACCGGGAAGACCGCTACAATCCCCCAGACACCGTACCAGACCAGGACCATGCCGAAAAAAACCAGAAGGACGTAAAGGATCTTGTGATGCGCCTGAAGGTCTCCGCGCACCGTCAGGATATCCCGGAACAGGACCTCCGCCACGTTCTGTCTGCGGGTGTGTCCCTGGTTGCTCCTCCTGACTTCTTCGGCGATTTTCGAAATACTGTCATCGTCAAGGGCGATCCCTTGTTTGACGTACCCGTTGCCCTGACGCTCGGCCACCGGTTTCTTCCTTCCGCTCATTTTCGAAGAAGCCGCCTTTCACAACTTTTCGACGACTCCATCATGATGCCGAAAACCTTGAGTTTTTCCACGTTGTCACAGATGATTTTGATGGAAGACGCAATGGGAACGGAAAGAATCGCCCCGGTAGGCCCCCACAGCCAGCCCCAGAAAAGCAGCGAGGCCATGATGACCACGGGGCTGAGGTTCAGCCGGTCGCCCATGACCTTAGGCGCCACAATGTTGCCCATGGTCTGCTGGATCACCAGGAGGGCGATCGCCGTAGCCACCACTGGCCCCAGGTCCGGCTGAAACTGGACCAGGGCAAGCAGAATGGGAGGGATTGAGGAAATCACCGAGCCAATGGTGGGAATAAAGTTGAGGACAAAGGCCAAAGCCCCCCAGGTTACTGGGAAATCCACCCCGATCCTGTCCAGGGCGAACCACACGAGAAGGCCTGTGGCCAGGCTGATCAATGTCTGAAGTGTCAGGTACCGCCCAATCTGCAATGCTATGGAATTCATGACGTGGAGGACCTTTCTGGCATTCCGTTCCGAAAAGGAAAGCCGGATCTTCACCCCGAAATAGGGGGATCCCAGCAGAAGGAAAACCAGGAAAATCGCCACAAGCACCAGGTTAGAAACAAAAGAGACGAAAAATCCCGAAAGGGAAAGCACGTACCTTCCAACCATCGTGCCCAGGTCAACCTGTCCGAAGACGCTCCGGGGGACATCAAAGGTCTGTACCAAAGTCTGAATCAGTTCATCAAACCGGACCTGGTACCGCGGGTAAGCCGCTATGAAGTTCATGATACGTCCGTTGAGAAACATGGCCCCCGCGAAACAGACACCTATAAACATGGCCAACACGAAGGCCGTGCTCAGGGGTGTCGGGATCTTTCGCCTCGTCAACAATCGCACGATCGGGGCGAATATGAAGTACAAAAGCCAGGCGAGAACCAGCGGAAGGATAACCGACTGGGCCGCCTTCAGAACAACCCCCACGGCAATGACGGTGATTACCGTCAGAAGAACGGCGATCAGGTTTTCCCTCTGGAATTCTCCGCCTATTTTTCCCTGGCTCGCTTCCTTCATGGCGTCCCTCAATCTTCGATTCCGATTTCGCGCCTGTAAAGGTCCATATCCGGCCGTGTCATGAACCCGAGGGCTGCATTGGCCAAAAGCCTTCTGGGGTTTCTGTCCTTTTCGATATCCCTGAGAACCGAACGGACGACATCTCTGACGCCACGGGCTTCCTTCCGCCACAAGGTCTCGGATTTTCCATCGCCGCCAAACCAGAGTCCCGCGAGGGCTTTCGTGAAGAGGGCGATCCGTTCGGCTTCTTCCGGGATGTTCGAGGCTTCTTTCGCCGCGGAGAGGATATCCGACGCCGAGAAGTCCTCATCCCTGAGGTAAGCCAAGGATTCAACGATGCCCGCAGCGGCGAGCGACGCAGCCCTGTCCTTGTCGAAGCTTTTCGGGAAATCCTTCGTAAAGATGTTCTGCAGCCAGGCCAGTTCCAGCGCGACGTTCGGAAGGTCCTCCGGGCGGAATTTCTTCGGAAGAAAAAAAACGGTCATTTCGCGCAGACTCCTTTCGGAATGGCTCGGATACGGGACTTCCTGTTCATTATATTCATTATACAAGGAACCGGGCGTCCTCCCCCGGCCGCATTATCGGGCTGATCGCGGCGGTGCCAAACGCCTGGCTGCGAGGACGCCATCAACAGTGTACAGCACCACGGCCGTCCAGACGCAGGCAAAAGTGATGATCTGGGTCATGGTCAGGGGTTCCTGGTACAAAAAAGCCCCCAGAAAAAACGAAATCGTGGGACCGATATACTGGAGGATGCCCACGGTCACCAGGCGAAGCCGCCTTGCCCCGTAGGCAAAACAGAAAAGGGGTATCGATGTGACTGCACCTGTTGCAAGAAGAAGAACATCCCTTCGAACCGGGCCTGAGAGAAAGGCCCCTTGACCACCTGATGCCAGAAACAAAAGATACGCCATTGCCGGCACCGCCAACACCAGCGTCTCGGCAAAAAGGCCCGGAATAGCGCCAACGGGCGTCACCTTCCGGATAAGACCGTACAAAGCGAAAGTTGTTGCCACGCCGAGTCCAGCGAGGGGCAGCCTGCCGAAAAGGACCAGTTGGTACGCCAGGCCCGCCGCGGCAATCCCTATGGCGAACCACTGGACCGGTCGCAGGTAGTCCCTGAATACGATGAATCCCAAAAAAACCGTCATCAACGGGTTTATATAGTACCCGAGGCTGACCTCCAGAACCCTGTCAACATTGACGGCCCATATGTAAATCAGCCAGTTCAGCCCCACCATCACTCCACTGAGCGCAAGTAAAGCGGCGATGCGGGGCCTTTTGAAAATCCCGCCGAATTCCCTGAGGCGCCCCTGGACGAGCAAGACTGCAAAGACAAAAACCATCGACCAGAACACCCGGTGACACAGAATTTCCAGCGCAGGTACATCTTTCATTTGCTTCCAGAAAACGGGTAAAAACCCCCAGGAAGCAAAGGCCAGGGCGGCGGCGAAAAACCCTGCCCGCTCCGGCTTCATCACGGTCTTTTGGTCCTCCATCCAGCGGCCCCCTTGCTGGTTGCAGATATTCGAAAAACGGAGCCGACCGGGCTCGGTTCACCCGGCCGGCTCTGCAAGCTTTTTCCCTGAAACGGCTTCGAGTGGTTCAGGAGAGCTTCTTTTCCACGGCTTCAAGCGCCGCCCCGATGTCCGCGGCGAATCCCTGTTTCCGGAGCACAGTGCCAAAAGCCGAAAGGAAGAAAAGGACATTCTCCTTGTTCGATCCGCTTCCCATGAGGCCGATGCGGAGGATTTTCCCTTTCAGTTCGCCGAGACCGGAACCGATTTCGATGGCGTATTCACCCATGAGGTCTTTTCTGACCTTCGCTTCGTCGATTCCTTCCGGAACGACGATGGACGTCAGGCTTGGCAATCTGAACTTTTCTTCCACCAGAAGATCCACGCCCAGGGCTCTGAGGCCTTCCCAGAGGGCTTCGGCGTTCTTTTTGTGCCTTTCCCAACGGTTCTTGAGCCCTTCTTCGGCAATGATCCTCAAGGCTTCATTCAGGCCGTAGATCATGTTCACCGGCGCCGTATGGTGGTAAAACCGTTCCTCTCCCCAATAGCGCATGATCATGGTCAGGTCCAGGTACCAACTCTGGACCTTTTGTTGCCTCTTTTTGATGAGTTCCACGGCCTTGGGGCCCACCGTCACCGGGGCGAGACCCGGAGGACAGGCAAGGCATTTCTGCGTCCCGCTGTAGACCATGTCAAGCCCGAGTCGGTCCACGGGGACTTCCATCCCGCCCAAAGAGGTTACCGCGTCGACGACCATGAACATCCCTGCATCATGGGCGGTTTTCGAGATTTCCTCCAGGGGCTGGAGCACGCCCGTGGAGGTTTCGGCATGGACGATTCCCACCAGTCTCGCGTCAGGGTTGTCCCTGACGGCCCTGGCCACGTCTTCGGCATCGATGGGTTTTCCCATCGGCGCCGAAACGGTCACCACATCGGCACCGCAACGCTCGGCCACATCCACCATCCGGGTCCCGAACACACCGTTGGTGCAAACGATAACCTTGTCGCCCCTTTCGATCATGTTGACACAGGCCGTCTCCATGCCCGCACTTCCGGTTCCCGACATGGCCACCGTCAATTCGTTCTTCGTCTGGAAAACATACCTGAGCAGATCCCTCGTCTCATCCATGATGGACACGAAATCCCTGTCCAAATGACCGAGCGTGGGTTCCGAGAGGGCTCTCAAGACCCTGCTTTCGACAGGGGTGGGTCCTGGCCCCAGCAAAAGCTTTTCCGGGACGTTTCTCCGTGTTTCCGGTTTCATCTCATCCACCTCCACTGTTTACCCGGTTTCGCAATTTTTCCAGCTCATGCGGTGCCTCTTTTTTCCCTGATACCAAGTATAAATCAGGCGCTGCCCATGCTCCAGTCAATTTGCCCTTTCCACCAGCCTGCCGCCGATCCTGTCGCGAACGTAGGGGCAGTACACCGCAGCGATCGGGTTATGGCCCAGTTTCCTGTCCTTGGTCACCAGGGTCGTCACCGGAGCTTTCGCACGCCGGTAAAACAGGGAGTCATGGCCAACGCACAGTCCTAAAACCACAAGCATCTGGCAACCTTCTCCGTCAAGGATTCGTGCCTGTTCGGCGGGGTTGCACGTTACGGCGCCGACCCATGGGCGTTCGGGCATGTCGAATTTCTCTTTCGGTAATCCTCCAACCTTGCAACAGACGGAACGGACTTCGAACTCCCTTTCGAGGATCTCCGCGACGACCCGGGCCTCTTCGGCCAGCCCGATGCAAAAGGCCAGTCCGATTCTTTCATACCCCATGCGCCGGCAAAACTCCATGATTTCCTCCAGGCGACAAATCTCCCCGTAATAAAGCGCTTCAACTTCTGCGGAGACACGAAAGAGCTTTCTTTCTTCCGGGTCCGAATAGAGATTTTCGCTATCCGTCTCGATACAGGGGTCCCCTTTGCCGCAGGATTTCTTTTCACATCGATGGCAACGCATCGTGCAACCTCCCGTCTTTCTTCAAACACGGTGCTTTACCTATTGCCTAATGTTCACCTGACCTGCAGATCCGGCGGATGTTTGCTCCAGCCGGTTTTCTTCAGTCAAAGTCTTATTCCGTTTCGTCCAATGGACGGTTTTCCCCGTTGCCGGATTCTTCTTTTGGAGAAAAGGACACGCTCCGCCTGGCCCTTTCATCCACCACGAGGCGAAGCACATCGGGTCTTGCGTAATGGCCCACCACATCGAAATCGAACCGGCTTTGGGGAATGAGAGACAGGTCAAGGTCCGCCAAAAGGATGTCCTCCCGGTTTCTGACCGGCCCGGCGAGGTATTGTCCCAGCGGGCCGACAATCGCGCTTCCCCCCGGGCACATATGATCAGGCTGCCCTTCAAGATCCGGAAAACATTCCAGGTCCTCGGGATACATCGACTTGTGAACATACTGGTTGACCGAAAGGACGAAGCAGCGTCCTTCGAGGGCGATGTGGCGGATCGTGGCCTGCCATTCCTCCCGCGAATCCGCCGTGGGGGCCACGTAGAGCGTCGTGCCCTTCCCGTAAATGGCAGCCCTGGCAAGGGGCATGTAGTTTTCCCAGCAGATGAGGCCCCCGAGCTTCCCGTAGGGCGTGTCCACCACTGTCAGTGTGCTCCCGTCGCCCTCCCCCCAGATGATCCGTTCCGAACCGGTTGGTTTCAGTTTCCTGTGCTTTCCGAGCAGGTTCCCGTCAGGGCCGAAATACAGGGTGGTGCAAAAAAGAGTCCCACCCTCCCGTTCGATGACACCCATGACGAGATAGGCGCCGTACTTCTTGGCAGCCTTCCCAAGGGCATGCGTCGTTTCTGAAGGAACATCGACACAGTTTTCAAAATATCTTCCAAAATCCTTCCGGCCCCCTTCGGAGCGGCTCCCCACAACGGTCCCGAAAGAAAGCCCCCGGGGGTAAGCGGGAATAAATGCTTCTGGGAAAACGATGATCCTGGCGTTCTCCCGACCACAGACATCTACAAGGTTCAAGGCTTTTTCAAGTGTCCTCTTTCTGTCCATGATGACCGGTGCCGCCTGGACAACAGCGGCTCTTACGGTGTTCTTCGATGTGTCCATGGTGTTCCCCCCGTTCCGCGATGTATGAATCTTTTCTGTCAGAATCCCTGTTTCACCCCAAACAGGATACCACTTTGGTAGGATGGAAGAAGCAAATGCGGAGGGAGTGATCGGCATGACAAGTTTCGACGTGCTCATCGTCGATGCCCAGAACGACTTCTGTCATCCTGACGGGTCTTTGTTTGTCCCAGGGGCGCCTGAAGACATTTCAAGGCTCTGCATTCTTCTCGACAGGCTCATTGAAAAGGGGAAGTTGAGGAATTTTCACATCACCCTCGACACCCACTTCGTCACGGATATCTCCCATCCCGCCTTCTGGCGCGATGAAAAAGGAAACCCGCCTGAACCGTTCACACAGGTCGGGCCGGAAGACCTGGCATCGGGGAAATGGACGCCGGCCGACGCCGAAGCAAAAGACAGGGCCGCCGAGTACCTGCGGAAACTGGAAGCCACCGGAAAATACCGCCACACCATTTGGCCCGAGCATTGCATCCTCGGTTCATGGGGGCACCTCATTGAAGAAAGGATCCATTCCCGGGTGACGGGCTGGGAACGCCGCGAAGTCGGGCGGGCAGACTATGTTTTGAAGGGCATGAACCTCTGGACCGAGCATTATTCCGTCTTTAAGGCTGAAGTGGAAGACCCCGAAGACCCCGACACGAAACTGAACCGCCGCCTCCTTGAAGACCTCGCCTCGGCGGAATGGGTCCTCGTTTCGGGACAGGCACTGAGCCACTGCGTAGCGAACACGATCAGGGACATGATAGATGCGATGGACCCAAAAACACTGCAAAAAATCATCCTGCTCGAAGACACCACCAGCAGTGTGCCTGGATTCGAAAATTTCGGAGAAAAAATCCTTGAAGAGGCAAAACGAGCGGGAATACACATCTGCAGGACCGTCGATATCTGACAGGCGAGGGTTGGGACCTGCGTTTTTACCATGAATGAGGCCGGGCTTGCAATCCCGGCCTCATTCATTTTGTCCCGGCTGTTTTCCAAACCGCCAGGATTATTCCCAGGCAACCATGTCCAACATCTTCTCGCTTTTTGCCACAAGGGTGGTCCCCGTCAGGTCGCCCGTCACATTGATACAGGTGCGCCCCATGTCGAGAATGGCATCGATCCCCAGGATCATGGCGTAGGCCGCCGCCACGGGAGAACCTTCATGCATCGGGAGACCCACCGACTCGAGAACCATCAAAAGCATGATGGCACCCGCTCCGGGGACCCCTGCCGTACCGATCGACGCCAATACCGCCGTAAGAATGACCGTCAGCTGCTGCGGCAGGGTGAGCGGGAGTCCTACGGCAAACCCGATGAAAAGGGCACACACCCCCTGGTAGATGGCCGTCCCGTCCATGTTGATGGTGGCCCCCAGAGGAAGCGTAAAAGAATAGACATTCCGCGAAACCCCGAGGTTTTCCTCGGCGTTCCGCATGGTCACCGGCAAGGTCCCGCTGCTGCTTCGGGTGACGAAGGCAGTGACCATAGCTTCCCTGGCACCCTGGAGGAATTTGAGGAAGCTTAGCCTGTTAAGGGTCAGCAAGCCGCCGTAAACGACAAGGACATGAATAATGTAGCCCAGAAAGCATGCCATGGTCACGACACCCAGTGGGCCGACAACCTTCGCGCCCTGCTTCGCGAAAACCACGGCGATGAGGGCAAATACGCCGATCGGGGCATACTGGAGGACCCATTTGACCACGATGTACATGACCTCCGCAGCACCGTCGAAGACGTTGTAGATTACTTCACCGGCGTTCTTGAGCCGTTCGTTGCCGCTGATCTTGAGATAGCTGACACCGATACCGAAGACAACGGCAAAGAAAATCGTCGGAAGAACATCCCCTCCCGAAAGGGCGCCAAAGGGGTTGGTCGGGATGATGTTCAGGAAGGTATCCACCACTGACGGCTGCTCCAGTACTTTCCCCGCGGCCCCGCTGATGTCTCCGAGATCGAGCCCCATGCCAGGCTTGAAAATGTTCCCCATGAGAAGGCCCACGGCGACGGCGAAGGCCGACGTCAAAAGATAGAAGGCCACGATCTTGACGCCAACCTTTCCCAGTTCGGCAGGGCTTATGCTGGCTGCGCCGATCACGAGGGTCGTCAGGATCAGCGGCATGACGATCATCTTCAAAAGCCGAACGAAGAGGCTGCCGAAAGGCTCCACCCACAGAATCGACTCCCCCGCCGCAAGGCCGACAATTGCACCGAGGATGAGTCCGATAAGAATCCTGATGAGAAGGTTCGTCTTGAAATACCAGTCGAACATGCCTTTCCGTTCACTGTTCAAGGCGTTTCACCTCCAGACCTTGTATTCGGACAGCGTCAGGTATACCTGTCCATGAATAATCTATATCGGGCAGGCCTGAAGGCAAATTCGCCAAATGGTGCATCTTCTGCCAATATCGACCTTTTTGAAACCACGGGAATCCACCAAATGGTCCATCACGTAGGAGACGGGTTTTATTCGAGATCCAGATTCATGGCCTTCTTGACAAATTCCACCTTCGACTTCACATTCAGTTTCCTGTATATGCTCAAGATGTGCTTTTTCACCGTCGATGCGGCGATTCTGTGGCGGTTGGCGATTTCCCGGTACGTGAGGCCTTCCATGATGTCTTTCATGACTTCCTTTTCCCTGGCGGTAAGCCGGTAGTCCTTGCAGGAAGAAGACAGCTTCTCACGCTGGTATTCCTCGAGCAAAATCCTTGCCGCATTGGGACTGATAGGAGAGCCCCCGCCATGCAGGACCTTGATCTGTGAAACGAGCTCTCCTGGTTTCGTGTTCTTCAGGATATACCCCGAAGCACCGGCCTGAATGGCGCTCAGGATTTTCTCCTCTTCCTCGAATATGGTCAAAATCAGCACTTTCGTCTGCGGCCAGGCGGCGACAATTTTTTTCGTCGCCTCAATGCCCGATTCACCCGGAAGTCCAATATCCATCAGGACAATATCCGGAGCACAGCTGCGCTGGATGGCTGCAAACAATTCCCCGGCGTTTTTTACCGCGGCCATGACATGTATGTCCCTCTCCATCTGCAAAAGGTACCGCAATCCTTCACGGACATCCCTGACATCTTCGCATATCATGATCCTGATCATGACCCTGAACCCTCCCTCGTTGCCGGGAGCTCCACGTTGACCGTTGTCCCGCCGCCGACGGGTGAAACCAGGTCGAATCCGCCTCCAAGGGCCTTCACCCGTCTTTCGATGTTTTTAAGTCCATAACCGCCTCCCAGGTTCGCTCCTTCTGCACCTCCGACCCCGTCGTCGGAATATCGCAAGCTAATCCTTCCGTCATCCATCCCGATACGGACGGACACCACCGAAGCTTTCGAATGTTTGAGCACATTACTGGTAAGCTCCTGAAGGATTTTTTCCAGTTCAAACCTCGTGTTTCTCGGAAGGGTATTCATCTCCGCGGAACCGTCGACGGCATAATCCAGCCGGATATCTTTCAGCTGCAGGCGGTCACGGATATGTACGCAAAGGGACCTCGAAAAATCCATGATCCGGCGGTCCTCCGTTGCGGAACCGTGAAGTATTTCCCTGAGGTCTTCTATTCCCCTGAAGGTGTTTTCCTCAATCCTTCCGAGCATTGCCTTCAGCGTTTCCGGATCCTTGTCAACCGCAGACTGGGCTACGGAATTTGAGATATTGATATTCGTCAGTCGTGCACCGAGAGAATCATGCAGGTAACCGTATATGCGCTCTTTTTCCTCGATCAGGCGCAACCTCAGGTTTTCCCTCTGGAGTTCCATCACCGCTTTCGTCCGCTCCCGGACCTTCTCTTCGAGATCTTTCTGATACTCTGCAACGGTCTCGATAAGGCGGTTGAACTGGCGCGCCAGCAATCCGAACTCGTCACTGCGGCCTTCCGGGAGCCTTGCTTTCGGGTCCCCGCCTTCAAGCCTTCTCATGACTTCGATAGTCTTTTTCAGGGGTTCAACGATCATCGCATTGCTCAAGATGACCAGCGCGACCGCCATGAGGAAAATCATGATGCCTTCCAGGAAAACAATATATTTCATTCCCTCCATGGCGGATGCCATCAATAAATCGTAGGGGAAGGCCACCATGAGCTTCCAGCCCGTGGTCCCGTTCACGGTGCACGTAACGTAATATTGCCCGTCAAGTCCCGACAGCTCGAGCAGTTTTCCCGAAGGACAACCGTTTTCAGGTCCGAGGTTAAAAAGGTCGAACTCTTCAAGCTCGATCGGGGCTTTCCCGCCGCTCCCATGAAACTGGTTAACGATCACCTCGTTTTTCCGGTTCAGCAGAATGACCTTCCCGCCTTTTTCCACTTCCAGCTGATCGATCATCTTTGCAAGATCATCAAGCAGGATATCGATCCCCAAAACGCCCACGAAGCTCTCATCCGTCCCATAGACAGGGATTACACCTGTAATCCCCAGTGCAGGCACACTGGCATAAAGGTAGGGTTCCGATATTGTGAACCTGCCTTTTTCTACGGCCTCGATAAACCACGGCCGGAACCGGGGGTCGTAGCCGGGTTCGAAAAGGGGGGCGTTATCGATAAAGCCCGGGCCGATCCCCCATTCGTACATGTCTCCCTTCGCCGTTCCGAGGTAAATTGCCCGAAGATAATCCTGCCGTGCCCTCACCGAAGCGAGGATAACGGGTTTCATCCGTTCCGGCCTGACCTCCCTGAAAGCCGGGTATTCCGAAAGGGATTTTGCCAGCCTTTTTATCTCGCCGAAAAACGAATCGATCCTTCGGTCTGTCTGGGAGAGAACCGTCCTCGACAGCTCACGGGCGTTTTCCATGGCCGAATCCCTGAGGGCGTTATAGCTCAGAAAAAGCAACATCCCGAGGAAAACGGCGATTGTCAGGAGAACGGACAGGATAAACCTGGTCCTGATGCTTTGAAGGAAATGTACCATGCCTCACCACCATCTTTCTCCGTGTAAAAGCCGCAGGTTAAATATAGCACCCGCAGCCGCCGGGAGGATTGACTGCTTTCCAAGTGTTATATTTTCGGGTATTTTGATACACTGACAAGCGGAACAGAAGGAGTCATGCCGGCTCTGGAGGTCTTACATGAAAACAGGAAGATACCTGTATTTTCTTGCGGTTGTCACAATCGCACCACTTGCCGTCACGCTATTTCTCCTTTTTCTCATCCCCTCCGGAAACTGGCTCTATGCAATTGTCCGTGGCGCCGGGATTCTGTCCTACTTTTGGTCTTTTTTTGCAATCATGACATCGGTCTTCACCAGGAAGCTAAAAAAGACGATCGGCAAACCGTTCTTGCCTGTCCATCATCTTTTCGCCGTGGCAGCGCTGGCTCTCATGATCATCCATGCCGCAGCCTTCAGCCTCTACATGAAGGATCCAGGTGTCTTCATCCCTGAAACAGGCTCCCTTGAAGGCTTTCTTGCCTTCGGCGGAAGGGCCGCCCTCCCCCTTTTCGTCCTGACCGCCGCCACGGCCCGTTTCAGCCGGTCCATCCCCTGGTGGAAAGCCATCCACACCCTGAATTACATCGCTTTTTTCCTTGTCAGCGCCCACGCTCTCATGATCGGCGTCGATTTCGAGCACCTCCCCATGAAGGTGCTCGCTTTGACCATGTCGACCCTGATCCTGCTAACCCTGGTATTTCGGAAAACCAGCTTTTTCTTTCCTGAAAAGAGCCGCTGAAACGCTTTGAGAAGGACAGCACTTCGAAATATCGCCTGCCGATGGCACATTCTTTTGATCAAGGCCTTCTGTTCCATTATCATAAGATCCTACCGACAGGAGGAAACACACCGCTTCGCTTTATCCGCAATCGGCAATACTGCAGGCGATCGCAGACGGCCTGGGACTGGAAGGGAGGGCGGAAAATGAAAGACACCGGGATTGACGTTAATATCGCAAGGGAAGAGTTTGACGCGGTTTTATTCGATCTTGACGGCGTCATAACGCAGACCGCGAAGGTGCACGCCGCTTCTTGGAAACAGCTTTTTGACGAATTCCTCGAAAAACGCGGCGGAAAAGACTGGAAGCCTTTCGACATCTCCACCGATTACGTGCGGTACGTTGACGGGAAGCCCCGCTACGAAGGGGTCAGGAGCTTTCTCGAAAGCAGGGGGATCAACCTGCCCCCGGGCACCCCGGAGGACTCGCCCGATACGGAAACGGTCTGCGGTCTCGGAAACAGGAAAAACGGCTACTTTCACGAAAGGCTCAAAAAAGACGGCGTCACCGTCTATGAATCTGCCATCGCCCTGATCAACCTTCTCAGGGAACAAGGGTTTAAAACGGCCGTGGTGACCTCCAGCAAGAACGGCAAGGCCGTCCTTGAAATCGCCGGGCTCGAGGGCCTTTTCGACACGAGGGTCGATGGGACCCATATCGAAAGCGAAGGGCTCAAGGGCAAACCAGACCCGGACATCTTCCTCAAGGCCGCCGGAGAACTAGGCATACCGCCGAAAAGGGCCGTGGTCTTCGAGGACGCGGAATCCGGTGTGGCCGCTGGGAAAAAGGGCGGGTTTGGACTCGTCGTCGGCGTTGACAGGACAGGCCATGGCGATGGACTCATCCGCCACGGTGCTCACCGGGTGGTCACCGACCTTTCCCAGGTCACCGTCAACGGGAAACGCCCCCAAGCGTCGAAAGCCCTCGAAGAGCTCCCTTCGGCAATGGAAAACTTCGACCGGATTGCCGCGCAGATGGAGGGACTGAGACCCTTCGTGGCTCTGGACTACGACGGGACACTCACGCCGATCGTCGACCGGCCCGAGGACGCGGTCATCCCACCTGAAACCCGTGAGGCCGTGGAGAGGCTTTCCAGATTGTGCACACTGGTTGTCATCAGTGGAAGGGACCTCAATGACGTCAGAAGCCTCGTCGGCATAGACAGCCTCGTTTTTGCCGGAAGCCACGGTTTCGACATCTCCGGACCGGAAGGCCTCGACTTATCCTTCCAGCAGGGAGACGAGTTCCTGCCCGTTCTGGATGCCGCCGAATCCAGGCTGCGTGAGCTCCTTTCGGACATTTCCGGGGCGGCCGTGGAACGGAAAAAATACTCAATCGCCGTTCACTACCGCCTGGTGAGGGACACGGATATTCCCCGGGTGGAAGCCGTCGTGGACGAAGTCCTCTCCGGCCATGAAGGCCTCGTCAAGGGATCGGGGAAAAAGGTCTTCGAACTTCGTCCCAATCTGGACTGGGACAAGGGGAAGGCCCTTCTGTGGCTGCTGGATGCCCTTGGTTTCAGGATGCACGAAACGCTCCCCGTCTATCTGGGAGACGACACCACCGACGAGGACGCCTTTGCGGTCATCCGCGAGAGAGGCGTCGGCATCGTCGTTACCGAAGGCAAGTCGCCGGATGAAAGGACATCAGCCCGTTACAGCCTTCCCGACACGGGTTCTGTCCGGGCTTTTCTGGAGAAACTCCGGCACCACCTTGAAGAAGGGGTGAGAGAATGAGTTCCTGGATGTTCACCTATGAAGGGTTCGACCCTCAAGACGAAAAGCTTCGTGAAGCCCTCTGCACCCTCGGCAACGGCTACTTCGCCACCAGGGGCGCCGCAGCGGAATCGGATGCCGACGACGTCCATTACCCCGGGACATACCTCGCAGGGGGATATAACCGACTGAAAACCGAGATCGCCGGTCACATCATCGAAAACGAGGATTTGGTCAACCTGCCCAACTGGCTGCCGCTGAAATTCCGACTTCCACGGTCTCCCTGGTTCGATCTGAAAGACGTCACGATACATTCCTTCCGACAGGAGCTGGACATCCGAAACGGCGTTCTCCAGCGGTTCGTCCGGTTTGAGGACAACCAGGGCAGAATCAGCGTCCTCAGGACCAGGCGGATCGTCCACATGACCTTTCCACACCTCGCCGCCCAGCAGACGACATTGACGGCGGAAAACTGGTCGGGCACGATTCAGTTCATGTCGGCTCTCGACGGCACGGTTATCAACGACGGTGTCCCCCGCTACAGGGAACTCAACAGCCGACACCTGCTGCCCGTCTCTACCAGGGAACTCGATGCCGAGCGCATTCTCCTGAAGGCCAGGACCACCCAGTCACACCTGCAAATCGCCGAGGCCGCACGGACGATAGCCCACCTGAACGGGGAAAAACTGGACCCTGCGAGGACTTGCTTTGAGGAAAGCGGCTACATCGCTCACATCTTCGATGTGGAACTCGAACAGGGTGACGAGGTTTCCGTGGAAAAAACCGTCGCCCTATACACCTCAAGGGACCACGCCATTTCGGAGTGCTCACTCGAAGCGGCACGGGCCGTATCCGGGGAGACCTCTTTCGAAGAGCTCCTCGAAAGCCACACGGCAACGTGGGACAGGCTCTGGCGCCGATTCACCATCGATTTCTATCCAAAAAACGAAAGCGACAGCAACAGGACGTCGGAAATCCTGCATCTGTATACCTTTCACCTGCTTCAGACCACCTCGATGCATTCCATGGACCTCGACGTCGGGGTCCCGAGCCGGGGGTGGCACGGCGAAGCCTACAGGGGGCATATCTTCTGGGACGAGATCTATATTTTCCCGTTGCTCAACCTGCGGATGCCGGAAATCACCCGATCCCTTCTCATGTACCGTTACCGGAGGATCGACGCCGCCAGGCAGGCGGCCCAAAAAGCCGGGTACCGAGGTGCCATGTACCCCTGGCAGAGCGGAAGCAATGGACGGGAAGAAAGCCAGCTGCTCCACCTGAATCCAAAGTCGGGCCGTTGGATACCCGACAACTCCAGCCTCCAGAGGCACGTCAACGCCGCCATCGCCTACAACATCTGGCAGTATTATCAGGTAACCAACGACCTTGAATTCATGTCCTTCTATGGAGGCGAAATGTTCTTCGAGATCGCCCGCTTCTGGGCAAGTATCGCCACATGGAACCCCCAGAAGAACCGCTACGAGATCCTGGGCGTCATGGGGCCTGACGAATACCATGACGGCTATCCCTGGTCGGACAAGCCGGGCCTGAACAACAATGCCTACACCAACGTCATGGCCGTTTGGATTTTGAACAGGGCCCTCGAGTTGAAACATGTCCTCTCCGAGACGGAATACGAACAGCTGACGGAAAGGATCGGCCTGGGGGAAGAAGAAATGGAACTCTGGGAGGATATCGCGTCGAAGATGTTCATCCCCTTCCACGGAAAGGGGATCATCAGCCAGTTCGAAGGTTATGAGCAGCTCGAGGAATTCGACTGGGAGGGATACCGCGAAAAATACGACGACATCCAGAGGCTCGACAGGATTCTGGAGGCGGAGGAAGACAGCCCGAACAGGTACAAGGCCTCCAAACAGGCAGATGTCCTGATGCTCTTTTACCTTTTCTCCAGCGACGAACTCGGCGAGATCTTCGAGGGACTCGGGTACGACTTCAGATACGAGACTATTCCCGACAATATCGAGTATTACCTCAAAAGGACCTCACATGGTTCGACGCTGAGCAGGGTGGTCCACGCATGGGTTCTCTCGCGGGCCAACCGGAAACAGTCATGGCAGTTCTTCAAGGAAGCCCTCGAAAGCGACGTGGCCGACATCCAGGGGGGAACCACCCCGGAAGGCATTCACCTGGGGGCCATGGCGGGCACCGCGGACATCCTCCAGCGGGCCTATACCGGATTGGAAGCCCGGGGGGACATCCTCCGTTTCAACCCTGTCCTTCCGGAAGACCTCGGGCACCTTCACATGCATTTCCGTTACAGGGGACATGCCCTGACCATAGACGTCACTCCTGAAGAACTGACCGTCAAGGACCTTCTGACCACCGCCGGCCCCATCCGGGTCTCCGTCAGGGACGAAATATTCGAATTGCCTGCGGGAGGCGGCAAGACCTTTACGGTCAAGTTGTGAAGAGACCAAAAAGGAGGGCCCCCGGGCGGGAGTCCCTCCTTTTTTCTCACTTTTCCTATCGAACGTTTTTCACGATCTTGACGGATTCCACGTAATTTATCCTGCGATTTTTCTGTTCCGAAATCACGAAATCGTACAGTTCATCGCTTGCCGCGAGCTTTTCGGCGGGGAGGACACCCTTTTCCTTGACGAGCCCTCTGGCGACGGCCCTTGCAAAGATCGAGCAGGAACACCCCGTGCAGCGGCTCATGGACGTATTCCAGGTTTGTTCATCGAAATAATCGAGCAGGTACCAGCTCCAGGTCACCTCATCGCTCCCCTTGAAACCGTGGACGTCGATTTCCATGACCGTCAGGTCCCGGTCACCCCTTTCGGGTTCCATCTTCCAGAGGGGGAAGAGCATGTCCGCCGCGACATCCAGCGGGACCACTTCCTTGCCGCCCAGGATTTTCGGTTCTTCCTCAAAGAGCCCCATGGTCCGCAGCAGCCTCATTTGCTCCACATGTCCCGGCCAGCGAAGGGTCATTTCCCCAAGGTGTTTCGCCTGGATATTTTTCGCCAGGCTCCGGAGCCCGTCGGTGTAAAAGGCTTCAAGGGTTCCCACACCCGGAAAATCCCGCAGGTGCAGGCCTGATGTGGCTTCCAGAACTTCCTTTTTCCCGTCCTTGACGACAGTAACGGGCCTGGTGAATTCCTCGATGCAGTCCTTGGGAGACCAGGTCACCTGGTAATTGAAGGGAGGAACCGGCTTCGTCGGGATCCCGCCGACATAGATGTACGCATCTTCCACTTCGTCCAGCAGGGCGGCACCGCGCCCCATGAGAAAGTTGGACATCCCGGGAGCCACCCCCATGTCGGGGATCACCGTTACGCCTTTTTCCCTGGCCAGACCGTCGAGCTGCTCGAAATCCTCCGCCATGAAAGAGATGTCCACCAGGTTTTTTCCGAGCCCGATGACGGTCTTCATCATTTCATAGCCGAATTTTCCGGGAACCCCCGCCGTCACAATATCCGCGCCTTCCAGAACGGGACCCAGGGCAGCGGCGTCCGTCGCCGAGGCGACGGCGGTCTTTACACCAGGGTATTTCCCCTCGATGGCTTTCAATGCCTTTTCGTCGAGATCGACGACGGTCATCTCGAAATCCTGCATGAGATCCGCCGTAATCAGCTGCCCGACAAGTCCTGCGCCGATTTGAACCGCTTTCATTACGTGATTCCTCCCCTTGGACAGTGTATGCAAATATACTTTTCTCCATTATATACAATTTTGCGCCTGTGAAAAGTCCCGCACGTGAAACCATCAATGCAACATGACTGGGTTCCGACAGGAGTTGCGCAGGAAAAACCACGCGGCCGATTCACCGGTGAAAGTCCGAAAGGCAGGGATCAAACCAGAAATAACCCTCGGGAATCAAAAAGGAAGCGGGGCCCTTGAATCGCCCCGCTTCCTTCACGCCATCATGAAGACCGTTCCGGCATTCCCCTCAAGGGCTTCCACGGCCTTTTCAAGGGATGTGATGATCGCCTTTTTGCCGGGGTACGTCCGGGCGAAGGAGATGGCGGCCATCACCTTGGGCAGCATGCTCCCCGGGGCGAAGTGTCCTTCTTCGACATAGCGGATGGCCTCGTGGACGGTCAGCTTGTCCAGGGCTTCCTGATCGGGCTTTCCGAAGTTGAGACAGACCTTTTCCACTTCCGTCAAAATCAGCAGGATATCTGCCCCGATGTCCTCGGCAAGTCTCTCGGCGGCAAGGTCCTTGTCGATAACCGCCTCCACGCCTGTCAGAGAACCGTCCATGTTCTCGATGACAGGGATGCCGCCGCCTCCAGCCGCAATAACAATGGTCGTGTCCCAGAGACTCCTGACTGAAGGGATCTCGACGATCCTCTGCGGTACCGGCGAGGGGACCACCCGGCGCCATCCCCGCCCGGCATCCTCCCGCATCACGTAGCCTTTCTCCTGCTCGATCTTTCGGGCCTCTTCCTCAGAAAAGAACGGGCCTATCGGTTTGGTGGGGTTTTTGAAGGCCGGATCATTCGCGTCGACCACAACCTGGGTTACCAAAGTCACCACCGGAACGTTCCGGTTTTTGTTCCGGAGGGCATCCCTGAGTTTCTGCTGGATCTGGTAGCCGATAAACCCCTGGCTCATGGCACCGCAAACATCGAAGGGCATCGCCGGCGTTTCCCTGTTCTGGCGTGCGGCGATCTCCTGAGACAGGACGATTCGGCCTACCTGCGGCCCGTTGCCGTGTACCACGGCCATTTCGTAGCCCCTGCAACTCAGTTCCGCGAGATGCTCCACAGTCTTTTCGACGACCTCGAGCTGCGCCTCCGCCGTCGGCGGCATCCCCTTTTCATGGAGGGCGTTCCCCCCAAGTGCTACAACCACTTTCGCCTTGACTTCCATGATCCTCTCTCCCTTGTCAACAAGGTTTTGCGATCTTCATATAATAAACCTGACTCACGTCATTGTTCAACTATTATCGAAAACACAATTCCACAAGCTTTTGCCTATATTATGCTTCAAGCGACTATTTTTTATTTCCCATCCCTGTTTCGGTTTCGCGCTTGTCCCTTCGGGCCGGGCCAATTAAATAAACCGCTTATTCACTTATGGTTTACTTGCGGTCTTTTTGCCCTCATACAAAAATCCCCGGGCGCAAGTTGCCCCCGGGGCATAAAGACCAAATGATCCGACAATGGACCTTCCATTCAGAGAATTCCGTGTTTTTCCAGGATGCTTTCGAGTTGTTCGAGGTTCATATACCCCTCCAACCGTTCCAGGACCTCCCCGCTTCCATCGAGGAGGAACATTGTGGGCACCACCCTCACCTTGTATTCGCGGGCCCGTTCCAAGTTCTCGCTCACGTCCACGACCATGACATTGATATTCCCGCTGTGTTTTTTCTCTAGATCTGAAACCACCGGTTCCATCGCTTTACAGGCCGGTCAGGTGGGAGTCATGAATTCCAACAACACAGGCAGTTCGCCCGCCTGCTCCGGAAACGGCTCCTCCCTGCGGCCTGACACGTACATGACCCCCGCGACAAGAACCAGGAGGATGGCGGCCCCGATTGCAATTCGTTTGACATCCATTCGCCCTTCATCCTTTCTTTGAAAAAACCTGTACGGCAGGTCTTTCACACAAGATTTTTCTTGATTATACCCGATAGGGTTTTGCGAGAGCGGTTGCATTCCAACAGAGTTGCATGTTCCCGTCGGATTCCGGTTTCAACTCTTCCGCAAGATGCCACGCTGCTTCAACCGGGGGCGCCCAAGGACAAGGCCTTGAAATTTCCGGCAAACCCTCTTCATGGACCAGTTCATACACGTTCATGGAACCGAAGGTTTTGTAATATGCCGGATCCTTCTTTCGCATGGTCTGCCACTCGCAAAAAAGGTGTTGACAGTCAAAGCGCGGCTCGCTATACTACCCATTGCGCTCACCACGATGAGCCTGGGCGAATAGCTCAGCGGGAGAGCACCTGCCTTACAAGCAGGGGGTCATAGGTTCGAACCCTATTTCGCCCACCAAAGAGTACCTTTACAATATAATCGATAAACGCGGGGTTGTAGCTCAGTTTGGTTAGAGCGCCGGCCTGTCACGCCGGAGGTCGCGAGTTCAAGTCTCGTCAGCCCCGCCACTTACTTTTTCCCAATCGCGGCGAGATAGCTCAGTAGGTAGAGCAGCGGACTGAAAATCCGCGTGTCCCCAGTTCGATTCTGGGTCTCGCCACCACTCGGATACAGCAGATGAGATGCGGAAGTAGCTCAGGGGTAGAGCACAACCTTGCCAAGGTTGGGGTCGCGGGTTCAAATCCCGTCTTCCGCTCCATTTTTTATTGAGGGGCGGCATAGCCAAGGGGTAAGGCAGAGGACTGCAAATCCTTTATCCCCGGTTCGAATCCGGGTGCCGCCTCCATTGAAAAGCAAAAAAGTTCCTCGGTAGCTCAATCGGCAGAGCGGGTGGCTGTTAACCACTAGGTTGCAGGTTCGAGTCCTGCCCGAGGAGCCAAAATTCAATCCGCTGATTTCAGCGGTTCTTGTTTAACGCAAGACCCCGTGGGGTGATCCCCTCGGGGTCTCGTCGTTTCCGGCGTGCCCACGCCGACTTACGCCCGCCCGCACATTTACCCTGTTTCTCCAGTTCGAAGCCCGCAGTCCGGGGACTGGGTGCAACCCTGGGGGTTGCGGGCGCTCACCGAAAATGTCCTCTCCGAATTCTCCCGTTCTCCGTTTTTCGCCCCGCCTTGTTTAACAGCCCCGTTGCATCCTTGCACCCTCTTCGACATTTCGAACTCCCCTCCGGTAGGTATCTGCCGAAAGCCGGATCAAGAGGTCCGGCGCAAGCGGATTACCAGACAGCGGAAACAGCCGTGAGATCGGAGACCGTTGTGGGTGCCGGCGACATCGCCCTCGGGCGGTGTCGAACGGGCTCCAACGGCCTTCTCGATGACCGGCCTATCCAGTCCCGCGGCATCCATGACGGAACCCTTCCTCGGCCTCCCGCAAAAGGAGGACCGGATGCCGGCCAACGAACACGTCCCAATCTCTCTCGACGAGGTGATATCGGAGATCGCTACGATCCTTGCCCGGGGTTACATGCGCCATCGAAATGGACGCCGAATCGCCCCAGATTCCGGCAGTGGGGCAGAGCATGTGGCGCAAGTTGAAGAATCTGAGGCGTTTACGGAGAAACGCCTTGATATTCCGGGCCACCGAAGCCTTCATTCATTCACGAGTTAACGCCCTGAGATTGCGGTGCGGACGGGCCGCCCGGCGGGCGAAGCCCATGAACCAAGGAGGTTTCGGATGGAAGCAACAACGTATCAAGAGGTCCAGGGGCTCTCCCGGATGACCGTCGGAGAACTCCGGGACAAGTACCTTGAGGTCTTTGGGGAAGAGACCCGCTCCTACCACAAGGAGTTTCTTCGCAAGCGAATCGCCTGGCGCATTCAGGCTCTGGCGGAGGGTGACCTTTCGGAGCGGGCCCGGCGCAGGGCTGAGGAACTGGCCAATGACGCTGACCTGAGAACGCGGTCTCCGCGTGATCCGGTCGCCTCGGGTTCCGCCGAGGTCAAAGCGAGAACGGTGACCAGCCGCATATCCCCGTCGCACGACCCGAGGCTGCCGCTGCCCGGAACTCTGCTCGCCCGCGAGTTCCAAGGTCGCGACATTGTGGTCAAGGTACTCGACAACGGCTTCGAGTTCGACGGCCGACGGTACAAGTCCCTCTCAGCCATCGCCAAGGAGGTCACCGGGAGCAAATGGAACGGGTTCCTCTTCTTCGGTATCGCCGATGCCGCGACCAAGGGCGGGAGCCGCAAACCCGAGAGGAGGAACGAATGAGCAGAAACAATAACCACGGCCGGGGAGAAGCCCTGGAGTCGGCATCAAGAACCAACGGGACGATCCGCTGCGCCATCTACACCCGCAAGTCCACAGACGAGGGGCTGGAGCAGGAGTTCAACAGCCTCGACGCCCAGCGGGAATCCGCGGAAGCCTATATCGCGAGCCAAAGACACGAGGGATGGGTGTGCATTCCGGATCGGTTCGACGACGGCGGCTTCACCGGCGGCAACATGGAGCGGCCCGCCCTCAAGCGGCTCTTCGCCGGCATCGAGTCGGGCGGCATCGACTGCGTGGTGGTCTACAAGGTGGACCGTCTGAGCCGGTCCCTTCTGGACTTCGCCCGCATGATGGAGCTTTTCGACAAGCACTCCGTGAGCTTCGTCTCGGTCACCCAGCAGTTCAATACGACCAGCTCCATGGGGCGGCTCACCTTGAACATCCTTTTATCCTTTGCCCAGTTCGAGCGGGAGATTATCTCGGAGCGCACCCGCGACAAGATGTCCGCCGCGCGGCGCAAGGGCAAGTGGGTCGGCGGGATGCCGGTTCTCGGGTATGACGTCGACCCGAAAGGCGGCAGGTTGATCGTCAACGAGGACGAAGCCGTACAGGTCCGGGGGATGTACCAGCTCTACCTGGAGCACAAAGCCTTGATCCCTGTCGTTCAGGAAATCGAACGACGCGGCTGGAAAAACAAGCAGTGGACGACCAAGAAGGGTCAGGAGCGCGGCGGAAAGCCTTTCACCAAGAACAGCCTCTTCCGGCTTCTGACCAACGTGATTTACACCGGCAAGGTCGATTACAAGGGAACCATATACAACGGCGAACACGACGGAATTGTCGACGTCGATCTTTGGCAGCGGGTGCAGGATGCGTTACGGCGAAACGGCAGCACCGGCGGCAAGGAGGTTCGCAACAAGTACGGAGCTCTCTTGAAGGGGCTTCTCTACTGCGCTCCCTGCGGCACGGGGATGGTGCATACCTACACGGCCAAGGACAACGGCAAACGGTATCGCTACTACGTCTGCCTGAACGCGCAACAACGAGGCTGGGCGTCCTGTCCGACCAAGTCGCTCAACGCGCACGAGATCGAGACCGTGGTGGTCGAGCACATCCGAGGCATAGGCAGGAATGAGGAAATCATCGCAGCGACGGCTGAAAAGGTTCGGGAAGAGAGCGGCAAGCGCATGGTGGAACTGGAAACCGAACAACGTGGCCACGAACGTGAACTCAAACGGCTGCACACCAGAGTCCAGAAGCTGGTGAGCGAGTCCTTCACCGCCGCCTCGAACGGAGGGGCGGCCATGGACCAGCTCGCCGACCTTCAGGATCAGATTCGAACCATAGAACAGCGGATGACCACCATACGCGAAGAGGTCATCGCCATCCAGAGAGAAACCGTTGACGAAGGGGACATGGCCCGGGCGCTGGCGGTCTTCGACCCGGTTTGGGAGTCACTGTCCCCCCGAGAACAATCACGGATCGTCCGACTCCTCGTCGAGCGCGTCGGTTATGACGGGCGGGACGGTAGAGTGACCGTGACTTTCCGCTCAGCGGGAGTCAAGGCGCTGTGCAGCGAGGCCGACATCCGCAGTCGGGAGGTGTCCGCATGAAAAATACCGCATCCGACGGAACGGGACTGAGCCGGTTGGAGATCTCCTTCAATTTCAGACCCAAGAACCGGAGGAAGAGCGACAACCATCCACACGAGGTAGACCGAACCATCGAGCCGGGGAATCTGCCCCGCATCTCGAAGTTGATGGCTTTGGCGATCCGCTTCGACGGATTGGTCCGGCGCGGCGAAGTGCGGGACTATGCCGATTTGGCCAGGCTCGGCTATGTGACGCGCGCACGCATCACCCAGATCATGAACCTGCTCAACCTGGCTCCTGACATCCAAGAGGCGATTCTCTTCCTGCCCCGGACGGTCAAGGGGCGTGACCGGCTTCGGGAGAAAGAGGTCCGTCCCATTGCCGCAGTTCCCCACTGGTCGCGTCAACGAAAGATGTGGGCGAAGCTGACCGCCGAGCGGATGTGCTGACGATCCTGCCCAAGGCAACTGGCAGCCTATCTATCCCCCCGTTCGATCACCGATCTCTCTTCTCATTTCCGCCGGCAATTCTTCAAACCTATTGATCCATGTACATTTTATCTATTGACCTGATGCCTATCAGGTCGTATAATATCAGCCTGTAATGTGGCCGTAGTTTGCTCTGACCGGGGCCCCGCGGCCATTGGCGTTCACGAAAAGCCATTTGGATGGTTGAGGATACACATGAGTCAAAGACCGCGAGGCAGACGCCCCGTTCAGGAAATAACCGAGCCGCAACGCCGTACATTGAAGGAGATCCGCCTCTTCACGAACCGGCGGGGGTTCCCCCCGACCATGAAGGAACTCGCGGACATCCTCGGCATATCGCACGCCAGCGCCCACGGCCAGGTGAGCCAGCTTGTCCGCAAGGGCTATCTGAAGCGCGAACCCCGGAAGGCTCGTGGAATTGCGATTGTCCGCGAACCCGAGGACGACATCCCTGATCTTGTGGCCGTCCCCATCGTCGGCCGGGTGGCTGCCGGCCAGCCCATCTTGGCCGAGGAGAACATCGTCGGAAAGGTGCTGGTCGAAGGCGGGATCGCCCGGGCAGGCCGGTGCTTCGCCCTGGAAGTGACCGGAGACAGCATGGTGGACGCCGGAATCCGGGAGCGCGACCTGGTGGTGGTGCGACAACAGCCCGTGGCGGAGAACGGTGACATCGTAGTCGCGTTGTTGGAGGACGAGGCCACGGTGAAGCGGCTTTATATCCGCGGCGAGAGAATTGAATTGAGACCGGAAAACCGGAAGCATCGACCGATCCCCGTGGGGCCCGACGACGGGTTGCGCATCATCGGCAAGGTCGTCGCCGTCAGGCGGCCCGGCTCGGAAACGCAAACGCCGGGAACGGCCTGGCTATAAAGCACAAGGAGGAAAGAACGAATGGCGACGTACAATCTCAGGCGTTTTGCCCATGCCGACGGCCTCAAGGCCATCGCGCGTGAGCATCTGTTGGCTCTGCTGAACCCTCACAAGCCCTACTTCGACGGCCGAGGATTGACGTTGCCGCCGCCGTCCGCCTCCGACGGCATCGATTACGACCAACTCGTCAATGTGCTCATGAACCCGGATACGGACACGCCGAAGGGACTGCTCGACGCACTCTACTTCGTGCACGAGATGGCCACGCCGGAAGCCATGGACGTCCTCTTACAGGAGGCGGAGAACAACGGCATCTCTCTCGACGGAAACCCGGACCCCACCGCGGCCGACGTGGCCGTTCAGGTCTACCTGCAGAACAAGGACCTTCTCGAGCGCAAGCACGCCGAGCAGTACCTCTTGAAGCCCCGGTCCTTCGAGTATTTTCAGACCGATACACATCCGATCCCCAAGTTCAAACCGCCGACAGCGAAAGCGCTCGTGGCTCTGGAAAAGGACCTCGACGATTGGTTCGAGAAGAAGAAGCGCGGACGGGGATCGAAGGTCTTCGTTTACCCCAAGAAGGATTCCGTGTGGTTTCTGGTGCGTCACGGTGATCCGTTGCGGCGTGAGGGCAGCCTCGACGGCGGTCAGGCTTCGAGCGTCTTCTACCGTCCAGAGAAATACGACGTGCTGGTTTACGAACCGACCATCGGCGAGATTCGAATGCACGCGTGCGGAAAAGGGGAAAAGGACCTTTTCCGCCGGCAGTTCGGCCGCCATGTGTTCAGCAAGGAGGATTTCTTCCCTGAGACCGGCAAATACACGCTCGAGCCGCTCCGGACCGACGGAGATGCCTCCGTCGTCTGCACGGACGTGGACGGTATGGAGTGGGTGCGGCTCAAGGAGATACAGTTTTTCTGGGGCGGCGCGGAGAAGGAGACCGAGATACGCAAGGCCAACGACGTGTTCGCCGCCTACGCCGGGCGCGGCCGCACCATGCCCCAGAAGGCACGGATCATCCGGGCGAGCTTTCAGGTGAAATTCACCGACTCCAAGACGGCCCGGACCGTGACCATCCGCCCATCGAACATCGCCCAGTACACCAGGGACAGCGACGCCGCCGTGGTCGAAGACTGGCTCACCAAGCGCGGATTCATCCTCGCTGAGCAGGAAGACGATGAGGAATAGACCGACCGGATTCTGGCAGGCACTTGAAACCGTTCCCGGCGCGGCCGCGGTGGATGCCGAGTGGAAAGCCCGGTTCGGGAACGATTATGGGACGGCGAAGGCCTTCCTTCGTCCGAACGGCAAACTGGCATCTTCACATCCCTGCATGGTTCAACGCGGCTGCGGCTGTGTGCACGAAGTGGTCGTGCACGATCCGGAGGACATTGTCGCCGTCTGCAGGTGCGAACGTGGATGCGAGACCTTTGTCCTGCAGCGATCCGACATCGTGGTTTATGAGCTGGATCGTCAGGCTCTCGACACGGCGCTCGCCAAGGTCTTCGACCTGATCGAAGAAACCGACGCGGGAACCGACCTTCCCGGAACGACGCGCATCGGCGTTTACTCTCCATATGCCGGATACCGTTTCCCAGTCTACCTGGCCATCCAGATCGAACCCGACGATTTCAGCGAGGCAGTGGATGGTCTCCTGGGGAGAAATGGCACGCCGTTCATCCTCTTGTCTCCCACACGGGAACTCTGCTCCGCGAAGGCGGAGAAGCGGCTGACCGACAAGCGGTCTGGCTTCGTGTCCCTGTCGGAAAGCGTTGCCATCGGTGACAAGCGACAACTTCGGCTTCTTCGTCCACTCGATGAAGTCCTGGCCTGCGCCCAATTCCGCAGTTCCAATCTTCCATCGCCGAAGGAAGGAGACTCCATGGTCTTCTTCCCCACACCACCGGATGCAACCTGGAGAGACGTATCGATCCGCTTCAAGGACGGGCATACCGTCTCGGTCAAAGCGAAAACGGCCGGAGGCGTGTTCAATTACACGCAGATGGGCATGGCTAACAAGAAGAACGGCGATCCCACCGTTCAATGGGATCTGCTCAAGACCTTCGCCGAGGAGCGAGGGGTTCTTGACTGGACCAGCAATAAGGCAGACCGGAAAAACCAGAAACGCCGCGAACTCCTCGCCGCCAACCTGCGCGACTTCTTCCGCATCGAAGGCGATCCCTTCCGCCTGACGGATGACGGAAAGGGCTGGCAGGCACTCTTCCTCATCTCCCCCGACGAATAGTCTGTTCTCCGAGTCAGCGAAATTTCGCTGGGCATCCGGAAAAAAAATCAAAAAAAGTTTCCTCTCTGTAGCTCAGGTATTCGCCTGAAATATCAGCATTTTCCTGCCCATCGCCATCGACGTGCCGGGCCGTTCCGCCCCTCTGATCGAAATTTCGCCAAAGAGGGGTGACGGTCCGGCGAGACCCTCACCCTGGAAGAAACGCCCGGATGATCCGGGTGAACGCCCCCTGGGAGGTCCATTCGCCGGACCCGCCTCCCAGGGGGCTTTTCGTTGATGCGCCCAAGTGCGCGAAAGGAGGTCCGGTATGACGGATGTCGTGACAAAGGCGGCCCTGACTCCTGCCAGGAAACGCCTGGTCGAGCTGATGCAGGAGATCAACTACGGGCGGATCGAGGGACTGCGCGTCCAAAACGGCGAGCCGGTCTTCGATCCCCCGCCCATCGTGCTGCGGCTGTTTCTGTTCGGCAAGGACAACGGACCGAACGAATCCCGCGGCAACGACGGCTTCGCTCTGAAAAAGAAGGTGGCGGAGCTGTTCGAGGTCTTCGACCGGGAGCGTTCGCTCTCGATCCAGGAACTCATGATCGACAACGGATTGCCCGTCCGCATGACCGTGGCGGACGCGGTCCGGGTCTGATTCAGACCCGGCCATAGAGCACGGTCCATCACCAGACAACAGACTGGCCGCAGAGCGGAGGTCGTTGTGGGTGTCGCCGATACCGGCGTACTCGCAACACCTCCGCTCGCATCGTTTAGAGCGGTCGTCCCGGCATTGATCGACACCCACACGAGCTCCTCCTCGGCCCCGAGGAGGCTCAAATGGGTTTCGACAAACGCTACGAAGGAATCGACGAGTATGCCGTTCAGATCATCAAGTACAAGGCGAGACAACTGGTCGGACGGGTGGGCTTCACCGAGTCTGACCGCGAGGACCTGGAGCAGGAGATGCTGATGGACCTGCTCCAACGCCTGCCCAAGTACGACCCCGCCCGCGCCCAGCGCAACACCTTCATCGCCCGCGTGGTGGAACACAAGATCGCCACCATCATCGAGGCGCGGAAGGCCGGACTGCGGGATTACCGGCTCTGCAATTGTTCGCTCAACGACCGCTTGGAAGACGAGGAAGGCGGCTCCGTCGAGCGCATGGAGACCATCGATCAGGAGGACTACCTGCGCCGCACGGGCAGACTTTCACGCCCTGCCTCCGAGTTGCGTGATCTCTCCCTCGACGTTCGCAAGGCAATCGAGAAACTTCCGCCCGAGCTGCGTGAGCTGTGCCGCCGTCTCGATACCGACACCGTCACGGAGATCTCCCGCGACACCGGGATTCCGCGGGGGACGATCTACGAGTCCATCAAGAAGTTACGCGCGATCTTCGAAGACGCCGGACTGAGGGACTACCTCTGATCGTCCGACGGTCCGGGTCCGCCTCCGGTAGGTATTGACCGGGTCGGATGCATGGAAGGCGTCCGAGAGGTCGCGAAAGCATCCGGCCCGGGCGCGCCCTCCAACAGACCTTACTGAACGGAACGGAGGCAAGATCATGAACCGAGAACTTTACCGATACAACTTCGACTCCAAGGTCCCGATCCGGGACATCGAGGAGTCTCTGCTCCTGGCGGTGCTCGCCGCCGAGAGCCTTCACGGTCGGTCGCTGGTTCGGCTGGACGCGTCCTTCTGCCTGGATTCGCACAAGCGCTCCTGCGTCGTGGATGCAGCGACCGAGGTCGGCCGCGCCATCGCCCGCATCTTCACCGGTTTTCTCACCCGAGAGTTCGGCGAAGAGGCTTTCCAAGTCGAACGCGTGGGTGACGGCCCGGTGATCGGCCCCGAACTCAAAGCCACGGGGGCCGCCTGATGGAATCGAAAACGACCACCACCTATTCGATGTGGAGCCTGTTCCGCAATTGCCGCAAGGCATGCGAGTGGCGCTACATCCAGGAACTGGTTCCCCTGGAACGGGACCACAACCTGGCCTTCGGCACGGTGATCCACAAGTGCCTGGAGATCTGGCACGGCGGCAGGGACCTGGGGGCAGTCCTCGATTTCATCGACCGGACCTACCCCAACCGCGCACAAGAGGAGGACCAGAAGCGGGACTGGCACCTGGCCGCAGCGATGATGAAAGGCTACGCGGCCTGCTATGCGAGCGAGGAATTCGATGTCGTCGCCCTCGAAAAGACCTTCGAGGGGAGCATCGTCAACCCGGCCACCGGCGCTTCATCCAGAAGCTTCGTGCTGGCCGGAAAGGTCGACGGCGTCGTCAGGATCGGCGACGAGCATTTCCTGATCGAGCACAAGACCGCCTCGCAGGTGGATGCGGACTACCTGGAGCGGCTCTGGACCGACTTCCAGATCGTCCTTTACTCCCGCTACGTAGAACAGACGCTCGGCATCCGCATCGCAGGTGTCTTCTACAACATCCTGGTCAAGGCCCGTCTGCAACAGGGATGCGGTGAAACCGAAGCCGAGTTCGAGGCGCGGCGGGCCGATCTGATCGCAAAGTCCAAGACCGGCAAGTGCAACGCCAAACGCAGACTGCCGGAGAGCGACGACGAGTTCCAGGCACGGCTGGCCGCCAAGTACACCGAGCCGGGCATGTTCCACCGGGAGATGCTTTATCTCTCCCGTGACCGGTTCGAGAACCTGCAGTCCGAACTCTGGGAACTGACCCAGGCCTTTCTCGACGCGCGCCGACGCGGCGTCTTCTACCAGAACACCGCCTTCTGTTTCCACTACCGCCGGTCCTGCGCCTATTTCCCGCTCTGCCGCGCCGACGGCAGCCCGAACGTCATCGAGAACTTTTACCGCAAAGTCCCCCCGCACGAAGAGCTGCGGGACGAGACCTCGTTCGAAGAGGCTTCGGCTTTTTGAGGACCCCATAGAAAAGGAGAACCGACATGTTGCCTACGAAGAAAAGTCCCCCCAAGCAGGATCACGCCGATCTCACGGTGCTGGTATACGGCCCGAGCAAGATAGGCAAATCGACCTGGTGTTCCCGGTCCGAAGGCGCGCTGTTTCTCGCCACCGAACCGGGGCTGAATTCGCTGGATGTCTTCCAGGTACCCATCAGGAGCTGGGAAGAGTTGCTGGCCGCCTGCGGCGAAATCGCCGAGGGCAAGCATCCGTTCAAGACCGTCATTCTCGACACGGTCGACAACGCCTACCGGATGTGCAGCGACTACATCTGCGCGAAGTTCAAGATCGAACACGAGTCCGATCTCGGCTACGGCAAGGGCTGGGCGCTGATCAACAACGAGTTTCACCGTGTCCTGACCAAGCTGGCCTTCCTGCCTTACGGACTCTTCCTGGTCTCCCATTCCCAGGAAAAGGAAATCGAGACGCGGACCGGCAAGTACATCCGCATCATCCCGACGCTCCCCGACAAGGCCCGCAAAATCGTGCTGGGCATGGTCGATTTGATCCTCTTCTGCGATCTGGAAGTGACGAGCGACGAGAGCGGCAAACCGGTCTACCGCCGCGTCATGCGCACCAAGCCCAGCCCCCACTACGAGGCGGGGGACCGCACGGGACGGCTTCCCGACACCATCGACCTCAATTTCCAGGCTTTCATTGAAGCGTTCAACAGGCCGGCGGCCGCGCCGAGGGCGAGTGCCCCGCGGTCGGTGCCGGCACCGGGGGACGGGCAGGACAAGAAGGCCGCACCCGCCGGTAAATAAACCCCATAGATGGAGGAACAGACCATGCAGAACGAAGACTACGGACATTTCGACGAGCCTCGCGGTCACGAGGACATCGACCTCGCGCAGTTCGACGACGATTTCGCACATGCCGAGGTCGAGGAACGCGAGTTCGAGACCATCCCGGACGGCAAGTACCAGGTGAACGTCGAGCGGGTGGAGCTGACCCGGGCCCAGACCTCGGGAAACCCCATGCTCAAGTGGACGCTGCGAATCTTCGCCCCGAAGTTCCGGGGAAGACTCCTGTGGCGCAACAACGTCATGGCCACCCGCGAGAACATCAAGTGGCTCAAGACGGACCTGCACACCTGCGGGTTGAACCTGGACAAGCTCTCCGAGCTTCCGGCCAACCTGGAGAAGCTCATCAATGTCAAGCTCGAGATCACCAAGCGCACGCGCGGCGAGAACGAGAACGTCTACATCAACCGGCGCATCGTGCTCGAAGACGGCGGAGACGAATACGACGCGGCGGCGCGCAACGCCCTGGCCCCGTTCTGACGTGGACCGGGCCACCGTCGTCGTCGACACGCGGGAGCAGGAACCCTACACCTTCGAATCCGGTTGCACGGAGGTCGTCCGCCGCGCCTGATTGTTGCCGAATATTAGAGTTACTGGTGACACACGACTATTACATCCGAAACCGCTGAATAGCACCTGTTCTGCCAATCGAAATCGACCCGACGCCCTGGATTGTTTCCGCAACCGTCTAAATATGTACGCACCTTGGCTTCCATGAGGGGCTTTGCTCGCTTGAGTTTCCACGAATCAAAGTAGTTCCTTTGGTCAACGAGAACGAGGAAAAGGCGATTGGAGGCGTCAAATCGACGTTCACCTTGGTTCTCGTAGAGCCACCTAATTAGATCCGTCGGATCCTGATCGATTTCAGTCACGAGCACATTGCGGAAATCTTGCAACTCTGCGATGAGGCGACTACAAGCATCAGCTGGATGGTCGGATACTTTCGCCCACAGGTCTTGTAGTAAAGCCGCATTAGCCAGATCTGCTGCAATAGGCAGGCCGTTCTCGCGTGCAGCCCGTTTCAGTAGCGTTAATTCAGGTCGCTGATTCGCGGCTTTGCGTTTCTCCGAGAGATAGCCCTCGGGCAAATATGTTACCTTCAAATCAAATGGCGTGTCGCGGACAAAGAAATCAATCTTCTTCACGAGGCCAACAGCAGGTAGCACGTTTGTATGATCTTTGAAAATATCCTCGATAATAATGGATGTCCAGTGGTTATACCAAGAGCAGATCACATACCCGCGCATACTTGTGAGCAATTCGTTTTCGACGCAGTGGCATAGCGTTTCATAATCAGTGATCTTCTTGACGTAGTTGTCCACGATGGTCTTTTCTAGGCTGTTTTGGTGGAGCCCACCCCAGTTGAATTCCTGTACGCGGTAAAGCTGGTTCAGCAACTCCGCTTCGTTGGCACGCCGTCGCTCGCGCTCTTCGTTGTAAATGCCACGGGCACATGCTTCAATGACTGTTACGTCGATGTAAGCGTTAAACGCGGCTTCGAACAGTTGTCGAGCACCGACATCCGGACATGGAATGTCCGCAATCCGAAAGAGGCGTTCGAGATACTCTGTGCGATTGAGAGACCGGAGCTTGAGAAAGCGTCGACCCTCAGAATCGGCGACAAGCTCGTTCAGTTTGTCCTGGCGGAACAGAGTATCAGCTTCGTGGAAGGTCAGGGGCATGATTATTCCTTTGGTCTAGGTAAGGTGAACATCCATCCGGGAATATCGGCAAGCGAATAAGCCGCGACCGCTGAACGGGATAAGACCAGCCCGTAATCCGTGCGCAACGCTCCCTCGCGATTATCCTGAACAACCGATGCCGCTGAATAAACCAACGGGAAGCAGCCACAGTATGTCAGACCCGCAACACCCGCACTTTCTGAAAAACTGCTCAGAAACTTCCAACTGTCCTTTGTGCGTGCGTTAAAAAAAAGCACCAAGAAGCCGCGATCACTCAACTTGCAGCTCGCGATTTGCAGAAACTGCGACATCGCCTGATTGAATTCTGGCGTCTTCTTTCCGCGTTCCTTGGCGTTCGACACGACGATTTCCGAGTCAAACGGCGGCTCTTCGCCAAGGATGACGTTCCATATCTCCGAAAGCTCCAGATACGGAATCCGGTCACCGTGCGGCGGATCGGTAATGATTAGATCAACCGACTTGTCCGGTATTTTGGGCAAGACTTGCAGTGTATCGGCGTTGAGCAACGCGTAATCCGCGCTGCCCTCGCAGACCGAAGCCAGATTGCCCGCTGTGGCGTCGAGGTGAATCGCTTCCGATTCGGCCACCGCCTTGACGAGCTTCTGGACACGGCGCTCGAAGCAATTCCACACATTCACTTCAAAGTGCTGCTCTGGCCGCCAATAGCCGATGACCCACGAACCAACTTCCATCCGATCGCTACTCGCGCCGGTCGTCTTGCCCCGACCTGTAATGGCGAAAACCATCTTGCTCATCTGGCCAACCGCTGCCGTCAGTGAAAGCCGCATCGGCTCCTGCATCTCGGGGGTTAATTCATCAATCGCTGCTAGCAACAACTCAATGTTCCGGAGCGCCCGTCCAGAAAACAGGTCTTTCAGGGTGAGCGATGGGGACGAATTGATCCGAGAGTTTGTAAAAAATCGCGGCGATCGCAACCGCTGCGGCTGATATGATGCAAATCGTTCCGCGAGGGCGATATCTTGATCCCTCGGGGGCAATTCCACGCGCTTGCGGCTCCCCCCATTCGTCACCCAGACATTTTTCATCGCGCCGTTGTGCCAGACGTAATGTGTTGCGGGTTTCTTCTGGGCCGTCTCATAGCTTTCGAGAATCGCCTCTTTGGCGAGGGAAGCGACGCGCGTGAATGCCTCTTCCACAACACTAGCCGACGGTGGCGACACGAGTAGGCGTGCGATTCTGACGGCAGCGGGATTTATGTCCACGCCGATGAACCGGCGCTTCAACTGGACCGCTTCCAGCGCGGAAATGCCCGATCCAAGAAACGGGTCAACCGCGAGTCCGCCTTTCGGGCAAAGTTGCTGGATGAGATAGCGGTTCGGTTCAGCTGGCTTCTTGCCCCAGTACTTATGGAATGCGTGAAGCCCGCGATAAGCCGCCGGTTCCGCCAGTGTACTAGCAACGGATGGAACGTCAAATTCTGGAAAGGTCAATTGCGTCGTCATTGAAGGATCCAATATTCTCTGTCTACAGTACTGCCATGACGGTGTTGCCTAGGTTGGCCTTCGCCAGCCTTGTTGACGGCGATGACGCGGAATTCCCATTCCTTGCCACCTTCCTGGTTTATTCTCATTGTTCCCTTTGCTTCTGCACCGCTAATTTGCCCGCCTTCAGCCACTCATCCACTTCCTCCGAGTCGAACCGCCATTCCCGCCCCATTTTGTGAGCAGGTACGCCGCCCTTGCGTGCAAGGTCGTAAAGCGTGGACTTGCCCATCTTCAGGTATTTCGCTGCTTCTTCCAAGGTCAGCCAGTTCGTCATGGCGTTTTTCCATCTCATCAGTTTCCATCACTCACCGGTAATATATAGCAGCTTTCGGCAGAAATGCAAGCGCGAAATCCACGCTTCGGCGGAAAGGCTGTCCGGTCGGTAAGTATCGGATGGTCTGGTTCTCATTCTTGGAGCGGAGCGCGCATGGCATTCGAACGTCAGGACAACGTGAGGGAGTATTACCGGCGGATCACCGAGGTCGACATCGGTATGGTCGCGCGGGAACTGCTCGGCGCTCACGTCCTGCATGAATCCGACCGCCTGCTCCAATGCGACTGCCCGAACCACAGCAGCCAATCGCACCGTTCCCTCCATGTCATGCTCGACAAGCAGGGTTGGTATTGTTTCGGCTGCGGCGTGGGCGGCGACGTGCTCCAGCTCGTGGAGTTCATCCAGTCCGGCCGGGTGACGCGGGGCCGGTCCGGCCCCATGCCGGAGAGCCATCAGCATGCCCGCGATTTCCTCGCGGCCAAGGTGGGCCTGCCGTCTTTGGCCAAGCACGGACTCTCGCCGGAGGAACTTGCTGAAGCTGAGGCGGAGCGCCTGGTCGAACTGCGGGTCCACGATGTGCTGACGGCCCTGGCGGAACACTATCACAGACGGCTCAAGGACAACCCCGAGGTCCTCGAATGGCTTCGGTCCAAGTACGGCCTGTCCATGGAGACGGTCGACAGGCTCCTCATCGGCTATGCGGACAACGACGGCGATGAAGGAATCGCCAGGAAGTTGACCTGCAAGGAGCGCGGTTTCTCCCCGCGGGATTTGGCGGCATCCGGCGCGTTCCGTCCCACCAACCAAGACGGACTTGATCCGTTCTTCGACCGGCGCGTCGTGTTTCCCTACTGGAGCCGCGGCCGCGTCGTTTTCATGATCGGACGCAAGACACCGTGGACGCCTGACAAGCCATGGGAGCAAGGAAAATACAAGAAGCTCCCGGTCCACGACGAAAACACCCGCAAGCACATCGCCCCGTGCATCGACAACAGCCACCTTTACAACGAGGACTGTCTGCTCGCCGACCCGGAACGGTTGATCATCACCGAGGGCGTGACCGACTGCATCTCGCTCATGGAACATGGCTTCCCGGCCGTGTCGCCGGTGACCGTCCGTATCCGCGAAGCGGATTGGGACCGGCTGCTGCCGCGCCTTCGCAACGTGAAGACGGTCTACGTCTGCCAGGACAACGAGATCTCCCAGGCCGGGTTGAACGGCGCGCTCAAGACGGCAGCGGTCCTTTCCGAGCACCGCATACAGACCCGGCTCGCGGTTCTCCCCCTGGACGAAAGACGCGAGAACGCCCGCCGGGAATTGCGGGAGCGGTTCGGTCTCGACGCCGCGGTGGGAGCCCGCGAACTGACCAAGCGCCTCGACGGCCGGTCCAAGGAGGAAATCCGCGAGGCCGAGCGACTGCTCTCCGAAGCCAAGATCGATGTCAACGACTACTTCGTAGCCGGTCACTCCGCCCAAGACTTCGAAGAGTTGCTGGCAAAGGCCGAGACGCCCTTGGAGTTCGGCATCTCCCATCTGCCGACCGACGTCTCGGAGGAGGAGCGCAACCGGCTGCTCGAACCGATCCTGCGCGAAGCCGCACACCTCTCCCCGCTGGAGCAGAACCGCCATCTGAAACTCATTCAGGAGCGGTTCGGCAAGACGGGACTCTCGCTGGCCACGTTGCGCGAGCAAGTGCGGGCGGTGCAGAAAGAGCAGAGGTCTAAGGTCAGGCAGGAACGGAAGCGGGAAAAGCGATCATCGGATGCATCTCCCGGATCGTGCCGGGCACGGATCGAGGAAGTCCTGCTTGCGACCGAAGAAGAACGCGGCTCTCCCGACTTCACCCTCGCAGCCGAAGCTGCCTACGAATGGTTCGCCGCCCACGGGGCCAGGTTCTTCCGCACGCCCCAGGGCGAGCCGTTCATGTTCTTCGAGGACACGATCCTGTGGATGGACACGCCCGACCGGGGCCGTAAGCGGCTCTACGCGTCGCTCATGTACAAGCACACCGGGATGGTGCAGACCACCGGCGGCGGCAGGACATTCTATGAGGTGCTGTCAAACCTGGCGGTGGAGCGCGGACAGGTGCGGGAGCATTTTTCCTGGCTTCACACGGACGTGGCCAGGGAAACGGTCTACTTCAACCTGAACAACACCGACCACGAGATCGCCAAGATCACCCCGGAGGGAGTCGAAATCCTCAAGAACGGCGGCAACGCCGACGGGATCATCCTGGACGGTTCGCGGAAGATGGCACCGATCCGCTTCCTTGCCGACGCCGATCCAGCGGAAGCCGACCGGCTCCTGGTGGAGCTGCTGCTCGACAATCTCACCTGCGCGCCGGGGGATCGAGTGCTGATCCTCTCGTGGCTGTCCTGTTTCCTCCTGATCGATTTCGCCGGCACGAGGCCCATGACCCGGTTCGAGGGTCCTGCGGGCTCAGGCAAGACAACCGCGAGCAAGTTGATTTCGGCGCTGCTCTACGGTGAGCCCCAGCAGAAGAAAAGCACCGACGCGGCCAACTACACCGACGGATCGCAGAACCCGCTCATCGTCCTCGACAACATCGAGGTCAAACAGATGACCGAGGACCTGACGACCTTCATCCTGACCAGCATCACCGGCATCGCCAAGGAAAAGCGCAAGAGCGGCACCGACACCGAGACGGTCATCGAGCGGACCAAGTGCCTGCTCAACACCACGGGCATCGAACCCCTGGGAGGGGAACTCGCCGAAATCCTGTCCCGCTCGTTCATCATCCGCTTCGATATGGACGAGCAGGCGAGCGACTGTTTCCTCGAAGCCAAAATCCTGGCCGCGCTCCGGGAGCACCGCGACCTGATCGTCTCTTCCCTGATGAAACGCACGAGCCACCTGCTGGCCATGCTCCGGGCCGGCGCTCAAGAGAAGGTTATGCGGCTTCTGCACCGGAGCCTCGGAAACCACAGCAAACGGCGATGCAACGACTACCTGAGTCTCATGTACCTGATGATGCTCGCCGGGGAGCAACAGGAAGTGATCGACCGGGCGCTGGAGGAACTCCATCCGCAGTTCGTGAGCCGGATCGCCACGCTCAACAGCGTCAGCCTCGAAACCGCCCGCGAGTCGAATCCCATCGCCACCTGCCTGGCGGCGCTCTTCAAAGCCTACCGGCACGCACTCGAGGCGGACCGGGAAAGCACTGCATTGAACGTCGCCAAGACCAACAAGGCGGCCTTCCTCGAACGCTACCAGCTCGATTTCCGGAACGAGACGACCGTCGAGGGCGCTTTGGCCCGCGACCTGTTCGTGGCCGTCAAACGGCTGTCCAAAGATTTCGGGCTATCCTTCAGCATGAACTCGGTGCAGCAGTTCGCCCAACGGTTCTCGAACGATCTGGACACCATCCGCCAGGCCGGGTTCGAGATCGTCGTCAACCGGTCGGAGCATTCCATCCGGCGCACCGCCACCTACGACATCACCTACCTCGTCTGATTCTTTCCTCTGACGATGCTCTCCCGTGCGAAGGGTACCCTTCGCAAACCGCGAAGGGCCTTCGCACCCGTATACCTCGTCATATCAATCTGTTGCGCCGACACTGCGAAGGTGCGAAGGGTTTCAGGGGTTCACCCCCCCTTACTCAGAAAAAATATCGCTTGTCGTGACCCCGTGTCTCCCGACGGACCACCGGTTGTTTTTTCGGTCCGCGCGGGAGTGATTCTCCCGGTACCCTTCGCACCTTCTCCTTCCTTCTTCATATCTAACAGCAATATCAATCATCTACAGCACTGCGAAGGCTCCTGCGAAGGTTCGAGCCGCATTCATCGACCTTCGCACCTTCGCATCCCGGCGGTACGGACCCCGCTCCGGTAGGTATCCCATGAAACGGAAACCACCCGATTGGAGCAGGGAACGTGAGCCTTCTCGAACTCATGATGCAACAGACCGCCGGAGGATCGGCCCCGGTCGATACGAGCAACCCGTCGGTCGATGTCTCCAAGCCGGAGACATCGGAACCGGCTGAGCGCAACGGTCCGCAGGAAACCGCCGATTCCGACGGCACCGCCCTCTATGCGGCCACGAATCTGGACTCCTGGGAAACCGACAAACCTCGATACTTCGCGCGGGACGTGGGCATGGACGGCGTCTGCTATCGCCGTCTGGACCCGGAATACTACGCTTGGCTCCGGCACAAGATGGCGCTGGCCAAAAAAGCGCTGGAGGCAGGACGACTCGATTCCGCCGCCTTCGACGGATTGCGAACCCGCTTCAACGACATCCATGCATGGGCCGTCGCACGTTTCGGTGAGAACGAGCTTCTCGCCGCCGTTCGGAGCCTCGACCTCAAGACCTATCCGCCGCCGGCGATTGACCCGGCCGCCCAGAGTCGTCCCGCTTGTGCCGCACCCATCTGTCCGGTTGCATGTCCCTCTGGACCGGCTGTCGAGCAATACCTTTACCCCAAGGACGGGGAGTGGCGTTTCACGGAGAAGGTCCCGCAATCGGCCATCGACAAGGTCGATGCCGTCCGGGACCAGGCGCTTTCCCTCGGCTGGTCCGAGGCGCGGCTCTATCAGAACCGGGGACGGTTCCGCTTCCCCTGCGGCGAGGACTACGGACTCGTCTGTTTCGTCGATGCCAAGGAGCGCATCGGCGACGTGACCCGGCAGTACATCGAGATCATCGGTCCGCCCCCGCGGGAGAACCGCCTTCGTTTTCACAACCCGGATGTGGATCAACCATGGCTCAAGAAAACGAATCCGGAAATATGAAACGGCCCTACGCCAATGCCAGGGATGTCCTACCGCCCGAGGTCCTCGACACCGTCCGACGGCATTTTACCGGTCTCCTCTGGGTGCCGAGCGATGTGGGCTTCTACGAGGAGCGCCGCAAGCTCGTGCTGGCGCTCAAGGGACAAGGGGTTCCCACCCGCGAGATCGCCCGGCTTTCCGGTGTGACGCCCCGCCGTGTACGCCAGATCGTGGCTCAGGGTCGCGCGGAACCCACTCCGACGCATCGCGATCCGCTCCGGTAGGTATCGAAGGGGTTTTCCCTGAAGAAAGAGGGCGAAATCCGCCTTCCGCCCCGAACCCCGAGATGCCGAAACGAAAAACGCGGTGACCATGGCAGACGACAAGGCCCAAGACAGGATCGGAAAACACGACGCGGGTCAGCTCAAACGCTGGCACCGCAACGCTGCGTCCGAGCAGGAGGTCCGCAAGACCGCCAAGGCGCGGACCGGCAGCGGCGCAGTCCCTGGCAACCAGAACAGCCTGCGCCACGGCATCTACGCCGACCGCTTTCTCTCCCCGGAGGAGCGACCCCTCTTCGAGGCCATCATCGGCCAGCTCTACCAGGACTTCGTGTTCAACAAGAGCTCTGACTTCATGCAGGTCGAGCTGGTGGCGGTCTACTTCCTCAAGCTGGGCCGGGCGCAGGAGTCCGGCGACTGGGACGCCGCCGAGCGGCTGGACCGGATGATCCGCTGCCACCTCAAGGACCTCAAGGCCACCAAGATCGCCCGTGAGGGCGAGGCATCCCAGGGACCGGAGACGACGCCGGCTGAGTGGGCCACGGCTCTGCTTGAGAAGCTGGCGGAGTCGCAGAAGAAACCGGCCCGGAAAACGACCGCTGGAGGGAAAACACGGAAATGAGGTCGGATAACACCACCGCCCGCCATGCAGCGACCCGCGAAACACGCGGACTTTCGGCCATGCCCGGACTGGGAATGTCGGATAAGACGTGTTCTCTGACCTTCCGAGAACCTCGGTCGGCGGAAGGTTCTCTCGATCAATGCTTCCGCCCGGCTCCCGAAGGCTCCGATGCTGCCCGCATCATTGCCTGCGGATGTGTTCGGGGATGCGACTGTAGGCTGACTGTCTCTTGCCTCTGTCATTGCCTGTCCGAAGGCGGGAACGGGAAAGCGGCCCGGGTGGACCGCTTGGCTTCCATGGGCGGCTGCGAATCAGAGGCGCTCGAGGGCGTCCTCCAGCGCGCCGTCCACAAGGTGGGTGTAGACCTGGGTGGTCGACAGGTCCCGGTGCCCAAGGGCCCGCTGGACCACCAGGATGTCCCCGGTCCGGCTGTAGAGGTGGGTGGCGAAGGTATGACGCAGCGCATGCGGACTGAGCTTCTTGTCTATTCCCGCGGCCTTGAGCCAATACTGGAGCCGCCTGGCCACCTGACGCTCGCAGAGCCGCTCCCCGCGGTTGGAGAGGAACAAAGCCCGGCATTCGCCGTCGCCCCGGCGTCGGCGCTCGACCAGGTAACTCCGCAGGAGGGAGCGCAGAGTGGACTTTAGAAATTTCACTTGCGGGACGGAGCCCTTGGCGAGCACGCGGAGATGCTTGGCGTCGAGGTCCACGTCCTCGATGTCAAGGTCGACAAGTTCCTGCAGCCGGATGCCGGTCCCGAGGAAGACCTCGATGATGACGCGGTCCCGAATCGCCAGGGAGGATGCCCTGCCGCGAAGTTCCTTGAGCAGACGGCGCTTCTCGGCCTCGGTCAGAAACTTGGGGGGAGTCCGGGGAAGCCTGCGAAGGGTCAACGACCCGGCCGGATTCTCCCGGACGATCCCGTTCCGCTCGGCCCAAGTGAAGAACGACCGGACGGCCGCCTTGAACCGGTGCATGGACGCCGGCGAGCGGACGCCGCCTCCGGCCGAGGTCATCACCTGCGGTGAGGTCAGCGCCTCGTCGATCATGGGGCTGGTCACCTCCTCCGGGACGATCCCCGGATGCCTCCGGAGGATCGCATCTGACAAGTACGAGAGGTCGCGCAGGTACGCGCTGATGGTGTTCTCCGAACGCCCTTCAGCCGTGAGCCTTCTGCCGAAGGCTTCGAAGGCGTCATCAAAACCACGTCCCGGCGGGACGGGTTCAGGACTGCTCAACAGCCGGAGACTCGATGGCGTCGTGTTCGTCATTACGCTCTCCTCCTTTCTTGGCGCTGCGGCCCATGGGCGTGTCCTTGGGCAGGGGCAGCTTGTCGATGCGGCCGGTATCCTTGGCCCAGATCAGAAACATGCGGAGCACCCGCTTGGTCTTTTCGACCGTGGGCGCAGAGCGCTCCCGCCCGTTGGGCAGCTTGAGCAGCGCATCGGACTTGAAGAATTTTCCCACGTGCGGAATGAGGACGCTGGACAGCTTGCGCTCCGCACCGAAGAAGGCTTCGATCTGCTCGAAGTCCTTGCCGTAGGTGTAGAGCGTCCGCTCCTTCTTCCCCTGGGTCCGCAGGTGTTCCAGATAGGCCTGTGCGGCCTGATGCAGGGTCTCGTTCATGATTCGTTCTCCTTTCGTTCGTTGAGTTCAGGTTTCCCGATCCGGAAGGTCTCGGGGTCGAAAACGCGCATTCGGCACCTCCTTTCAAACGGCTCAAGTCCTTGTAATTCAAGGCTCTACGCACATTCACATACAGGCTTCGTGTGCGCCGGAAGTCAAGGCGTTCCATGCACATTCCAGAGAAACAATCAGGCCCCGGGCGGGCCGGGAGGGGAATCATGAGAAGACAGGTCGAAACGATCCTGAAGGCGCTGTTGGCGGCGAGTCTGGCGGCATCCCTGCTGGGTTGCGCCGCTGCCAGGCCGCCTCAGCGGATTCAGGACGCCATTCACACGGCGAACCGCTACATGCCGGAGTACGTGGCAGAGGCCAACAAGGCCCTGGCCGACGCGGAGCACCCGGACCGGGAGCGCCTGGTCGGCATCGGTGACCGCCTGGCCGAGGTATTGGACGCCCTGGACCGTTGGGCGGCTGGGCAGGAAAAAAAGCCGGAGGGGGACAAGCAATGAAGGAAATCCTGGAACGGAACAGCGAGGCCGTCCGCGAGGCTGGACGGCAACTGGTCGAGATCGGTGCGGAGCTGGCTGCCGGGAAGATCGACGATGCCCTGGCCCGGCTCGATACCGCCCGGCAGGCTTACCCCGAGTGGGAGGTTCTCGATCAAGCCGCGGCTGATATCGACGGGGTGATCCGCGACCGCGAAGGGATGCTCGCCGTTCAGCACATCCTGGCCGAGATCATCGGCACGGTCCTCGGGTCGGCCTTGAGGTCGAGGCTGCCCTGATGGCCCGGATATCCGCCAAGGAGCGCAAACTGGCGGAGACCCTGGCGGACCCGGTCCTCTGGGGACAGGGATACCTGCGCAACCGCGACGGGGGACAACGTGTCTACTGGCCGCACCAGGCGGAAGACCTGCTCTGCCCGGACAAGAACATCATCCACCTCGACGGGCGCGATGTGGGCAAGAGCGTCTGCATCACCACTGACGCCCTGCATTTCGCCTTCACCAACCGCGGCTGCCAGGGACTCGTCGCCGCGCCCCACCAGGGACATCTGGACACGCTGATCGAGGAGATCGAGTTCCAGCTCGACGCCAACCCGGACCTCATGGTCAGTGTGGCTCTCACCAAATACGGCAAGCCCAAGATTCACCGCAAACCCTACTTCCGGCTCGAATTCACCAACGGCGCGATCCTCTACTTCCGTCCCGCCGGGGCTTACGGCGACGCTTTCCGCTCGCTGCATGTGGACCGGGTCTGGGTGGACGAAGGGGCGTGGCTCACCGAGCGGGCCTGGAAAGCCCTGCGTCAGTGCCTGAAGTCGGGCGGCAGACTGCGCATCTATTCGACGCCCAACGGGCTGCGTGACACGACCTATTACCGCTTGACCGGCTCGACCCAGTTCCGGGTGTTCCGCTGGCCTTCCTGGCTGCACCCGGCGTGGACCCAGGAGCGCGAGGCCGAGCTGCTGGAGTTCTACGGCGGACGGGACAGCGCGGGCTGGCAGCACGAGGTGGCCGGCGAACACGGCAAGCCTTCCTACGGCGCGTTCAACATCGAGCACCTCAATCTCTGCCGACAGGACGTGGTCGAGTATCAGAAGGTCGTCGTCACCGGCGAGGAACTGTGTGGCTGCGCCACCGAGGAGGAATCCCACGACCGCCTGGAGATGCTGCTCAATCTCATGCCGCGGACCGGCGTCTTCTGGATCGGAGGAGATCTGGGCTACACCAACGACCCGACGGAGATCGTCGTGTTCCAGGAGATCGAACTGCCCGAGCGCAGGATCGTCAAACTGGTCCTTCGAGTCCGCATGGAGCATGTGGCTTATCCCCACATTGCCCAGACCATCGCACTCCTGGACAGGTACTACACCGCCGCGGGCATCGGCGTGGACAACGGCGGCAACGGGATGGCCGTCGTTCAGGAACTGCTGACCTTGGACAAGTACAAGGACCTGGCACTTCAGGGGCGGCTGCGCGGTTACGACTTCGGGGGCATGACCACCCTGGCCGTGCGCGACGGCCACGAGGTCAGGAAGCGGACCAAGGAATTCATGACCAGCCTTATCGCCGGGGCGCTGCAGCGACGTCAGATTGTGTTCCCCATCGAGGACCTGGAGATCGAGGATCAGTTCACCACCCATACCTACACGCTGCACGACGGACGCATCGTCTACTCAAAGGGCAACGACCATGTCATCGACGCCGTGCGCTGCGCCATGCTGGCCCGGGAACAGTCCGTCCTCAACCAGGTGGGCGAGGAGACGGTCTCTCTGGTAGCGCTGACGACCGAGCCGGTGTTTATCTGAACGGGAAACTGCGGCTTGATGGGCGCGGGTTTCATCAAGACAATCCTTTGTGCTTTCGCACGTTGAGCGCCTTCCATTCGAGAAGCGGCTGGGATTGTATGCGCCGCTGAAGAGATTCGTCGGCGGTCAAGAGCGTGGGGTCGATCACCCCTCGGTCCAGCAGCAGGTCCAAGAACTTACGCTCGGGGTCCGTGAAAGGCAGCACCGCGGATAGACCTTCACGGCATTCCCTTACAAGGCGCGCCCCGTATTCGGCTGGCTCCGCTTGGACCTCGGCCGCATTGACGCGCAGCGTAGGGACCAACTGCCTGGCCAAATCCATGGCGTCGAAGTCCACATCGTCCGAGGAGACCGTCCTCCAATCCTTTCTGTTCATCGCGCCGTAGACCACGAATCCGATACGAAGGCGGTGGGAATCGAGGTTTTCCATTCGGAGAATCCGATGGCTGTCGAACAGGTCCCGCGCCTGTCTGCGCGCCAACAACGCCGCGAGCTTCCCGGCCGCCAGTTCATGGCGATCCAGCATGGGAATCCCTATGGCCCGCCAAGTCCCGACGGAATGAGAGTCGCTGGTCACCACCGGCCATAACGGGACACGGAACATGAAATTGATGTCCACTTCGAGGTTCCCGCTCCGGCCGGGGGCGCTTTCATACCGCAACGACCACTTGCCTCCGGCGTGTTCTTCAGGCATCCGCCTGACGGTGAAGCCCTCCCGAGCGAAGACCGCTTGAACAGCCTGCTCGACCTTGGGACGCTCGGCGAGCATGCCGTCACGATCTTCGGCTCCCACGTAGTTCAGATCGATGTCGACGGAGAGCCGGGGAACATCGAAGACGAAAAGATTCAAGGCCGTTCCGCCCTTGAGGACCAACTTCCCTTTGAGGAAAGGGTGGCTTCGCATGGCATCGAGCAGCCCAAGCAGGTGAGCGACCTTTTCGAGCACATCCGGTCTGAAGCCCGTTGCCTGCGCTTCGGCGGCCAGCTTCTCTGGGGAGATCTTCATAGTACCTCCCCCCACGCCCGTTCGAGCACTTCCCTTGGAACCACCAAGTTCCATTCCGACACGAGGCGACCGGATGTCCGCTTGGCGCGGTCCAGATAATGCGGTTGCCGGGGCCGCAGATCGTGAAGCGCCTTGAGGTGACGGTCCTCCACCATCAACGGTTCGCGGTGCTGTTCGAGAAAGAACCCCACCTTCGCCCCGGTGGTCGCGTTTCCGAGCAGGAGCGCGTACTCCACGACCTTATCGAGGTCGAAGAATTCTACGGACTCCAGCGACCGCCAGATTTCCTCCCAGCTTCCCGAAAGGTCCGGACGATCCAGGACGTCCACCAAGGTCCGCTCCAGGCTCGCGACCCGTAGCTCCATTCCGGCGCGCTCTGGGGTCGAAACGCCGACGTGGACTTTTCCCGTGCGGAGGAGAGTGTGTGGAAACCTCGTTCCCCGGAAAACATGGGAGCGGAACGTCAGAGGTCCAAGCGGGCGGGATGCCGAGTACGTGATGTGTGTATAAACCGAGTAAGCCTTTCCGTGAAACTCCAGCGCCGTATGGTGCGACAACACCGAATCCGGCGTCAGCTTCGCGGCGACGAGGAACGGATCGACCGGATACGAATCCGTATCGGCTCCCGACGGGATGACGGCATACAACCCGCGGCGTACCCGAACGACGCGTCCGGCCTTCTGGTGGTACGCCAAGAGCGCCTCCTGCGCCCGCCCGCCGACTTCACCATGGGACGACAGATGGTTGGCCAACTCCTCTCCGGTGAAAACCGGGTGCTTTCGGAAAAACTCATCATGTTTCATCGTCGGTATCCTTGACTTGGTTTCACGTTACCCATAGCAATATTATGGGTTTTGAGTAAGAAAGTCAAGTGCAAAAGTCTGGGCTTCTTGACGGCATCACGCGAAACCCATCTGAAATTATGGGTTTCGCGTGCGTGTGTCAAGCGCCGAACAACCCGCCCACCGACGTTCCTTCCCCGCCTCCGGTAGATAACCCCAGGGGCGGGCTTTCCCCGCCACACGGCGCGAATGTCGCGCCCACAAGGGCAAGAAACCGAGAGGACCCCCGGTGAAAACACGAAGCAACTCGACACCCGACAGCCCGGCATCCGGATCGGGCGCTGAGCCGACGCCGCTTTCAGCGGACGGTCTGGTGCTCGTTCCTCTGGCAGCCGCCGCGGCCTTGGACCCGTCCGTGTTCAGCAAGGTCAACGCCTCCGAAGCGATCCCGGCCTCCTGGGAGGACCGGGCGCGCAAGGCATGGGAGTACTACCTCGAAGAGCCGCTGGTGAAGAACTGCGTCAACTCCTGGCGCACCTTCGCCGTGGGCGAAGAAATCAAGATTGCGGGCGATGACGAGAAGGTGAAATGGGAGGCCGTGGATGTCGCCGACCGCCTGAGCGTCTCCGAGTTCGTCAAGGACATGATTCTCCAACTCCTGGTTAAAGGCGACGCCGTCGGATTCAAACGCTACACCAAGGACGGCAAGGACCTGGAGGAACTGGTCTGCGTCAACCCGGTTTCGGTCAAGGTCAAGTACGCTCAAGGTCGGCTCGTCGAAGCCCGGCAGACGCCGGAAGACAATCCCGCCGCGGACGAGGGGCTGGACCTACCCGTGGAGCAGGTGCTCCATCTCAAGTGGGACGCGCCGGCCTTCTCGCCACGGGGCAACTCGCTCGTCCTTCCCGCGTTCCAGTCCATCGAACTCCTCCGCGACTACCGCCGGGCCGAACAGGCCATCGCCAAGCG
>NPIE01003852.1_pt1 | contig 138544 bp, 123 predicted proteins | sample 8637661 | NCBI WGS metagenome assembly NPIE01 (sample SAMN07420842, study PRJNA396082) | bioreactor metagenome | isolation source: sample BA12 brine-fed electro-methanogenic bioreactor BA | place: Japan: Kochi | collected 2016-12-09
CTGCCAATGGATGTGTATCTGTGGAAGATCAGGGCCAGCTTTTTGGATGGAAGCGTCTGGGATGGGAAATCTATAGGTGAAGTAGATAAACTTGAACAGGAAGCCATGGGGACAGTGACTTTGATTCGCTAATGTTTATAAAAAGAGATTTAAAATTAAAACTGAAATACAGTGAAACTAAGAAACAAAATATTAGGACTCTTAATTGCAATTATGATGCTGGGCGTAATACCCGAAACGAAAGCCCAGGATCCGAATTATTCGCAATTCTTCAGTAACTCTTTATACTATAATCCTGCTTATACGGGGATTTCTCAGGGATTTAATGCCCGCTTCGACTACCGGAAGCAATGGCCAAATCTGCGGAATGATTTCAAAACATACAATTTCAATACAGACATATCAATCCGTGAATTCCCCGGTTCGGGCGGGGTTGGTTTGATCTTTAATAAGGACAAATCCGGATCCGGAAATATGGAAACGGTGAATGCAGGTTTTCTCACTTCTGTTCGCATACGTCTGGCACAAAATGTATTAACACAGGTTGGGGTGATGGCATCTTATTATCAAAAGTATATCGATTGGGATCGTCTGGTCTTTACCGATGAACTTGACCCGCGTTATGGTCAAATGTATGAAAGTGCTTTTATCCCCTCTGCCAACGACAGAGTTTCCTACCCGGACTTCAGTGCTGGTGCCTTGGTACGTTTTGTTCAAACAACGGTGAACAACACAAACATCGTTGGTACAATGGGTTTGGCGGTGCATCATCTTTTTGAGCCCAATGAATCCTTTTTTGAACAGGCATCTGTGCTGCCAAGAAAAATTGTTGTTCATGCGGATATGATCTTCGAAAGAGAAGGCTATTCAAGACAGATTGGCCGATCCCAGGGTGGCAATGATTTCAGCAGCCAGAAGTTCAATCCCGGGGTGTATTTTGTGCAACAGGGACCTTTTCAGACTTTCGGAATGGGTATCAATCTGTATTATAAAACATTGTACGGTGGTATTTGGTACCGGAACACAGAGATTGAATTTTCAAACACCGAAGCTTCCGTGATCCTGATGCTGGGCATCAATGCACAGTTTAACGAAAGTTCCCGGCTGAAGATCCTATACAGTTATGATCTGGGACTGAATGATTACCTGGCCAGATCAGGAGGAGCGCATGAGATATCCCTGCTGATCGGCCTGGATGATTTTTCACTCTTCAGTCCGAACAAACGATATTTCGGAAGAGGCGTGAAAAGTTCTTCTGGTCAAACTGTTTATCAACCGCTTGAATGTTCGCCTTTTTAGCAGGTTAAATTTCATTTTCATATTTTTATACTCATATTTGATTTTATAATGAGTATTAAAGATTTCATCAATTATAAAATACTCGATACCAAGAATGTTGATGTGACTGTTTATCACATTCTTGTGAGTCTTACCATCATTATTGGTGCACTGATACTGGTTTTTATTATCAAGAAGATAATCTTCAGGCAGATAAAAAATCAGAGATTGGAAAAGGGCACGGGCAATTCAATATTCCTGATATTAAAATATTTCATCTGGACCATAAAACCCGTTTTCATGTGGATGTTGGTGTGGCGTATGGCTCAGATGTCGAACTGGTCAGGAAGGTCCTGCTTAAAGTAGCTGAAAAGAGCCATGATATAACGCACATGCCCACTCCCTTTGTCAGGTTTCTGAACTTTGGTAATTCATCCCTTGATTTTCAGTTGTTTTTCTGGACGGAACGTTCATTTGAAGTTGAGAACATCAAAAGCGACCTGAGGTTTGAGATCAATCAGGCTTTCCGCGAAAACAAGATCACCATTCCTTTCCCTCAGCGCGATGTTCACATCAAAAGGGATCTTTAAACGGGGCCTGAAATCAGGGATTCCTTAACTTTGCTGTTATAAACAAATTTTATGTTCACGATCTCGGCGCTGATATTGTCAATCCTTTTGCAACTGATCGCATTCTTTATTGCCATCAGGCTGATCCGTGTATCCAGGCGACGACTGGCATGGGTACTTTTAGCCATCGCTTTTCTGTTTATGGGCTTGCGACGTAGCATCGAATTGTTTGGATGGCTACAACAGGGAGATTATGCCGAAGTTTATACCGGTCTTAGTTATTTTATCGGCATTGTCGTTTCCATATTGATCGCCCTGGGCGTTATACTTCTGTCGAATGTGTTGCACTCGCTTAAGAAAACCGAGCAATTCAGGAAGGCTGCAGAACAGCGGTTCAGGATACTCTTTAACAGCACCAGTGATTTTATCCTGGTATCTGATTTGAATGGGGATTTTGTAGAAGCGAATGAAAACACCTGTCAGGTGCTGGGATATTCCAAAACCGAAATGCTTACAAAGAATTTTAATGATATCGTTACCTCCAGGTATTTGAATAAGATCAATCAAGAAGTTAAAAGTACCTCTCTGGAAGGAAAACTAATATTTGAAGCAGAATATAAAAGCAGAGATGGCAACATTATTCCTGTTGAGATCAATGCCAGAAAGGTGGTGATTCATGATGTAAACTACATTATATGTGTTGCCAGAGATATCACCGAACGACAAGAATTACGAAAAAAGATACTTAAAACCATCATCGAAACAGAAGAAAAGGAACGAAGGCGTTTTGCAAAAGATCTCCATGATGGTCTGGGTCCCCTGCTTTCGACCATCAAGCTCTATATCAATGAACTTGAATCAAAGGATATTGAAGAAAAGGAGAAAGATGATTACATCAAATATTCCAGTGAGTTGATCGATGAGGCTGTCAGCAACACAAGAAATATCTCCAATAACATCACCCCCAACATCATTGCAAATTATGGCCTTGTAAAGTCGCTTGATTCTTTCGTTAGTAAAATCAACAAAACCCAGCAGTTTGATATTAAGTTCAAAGCCATTGGCCTGGAAGGGAAGTTTGATGAAACCATTGAACTGATCATGTACAGGATCATTACCGAACTGATCAACAACACCATCAAACATGCATCGGCCAAGAATGTAATGATTGTCCTTGAATTGCTCAATAAAAAATTGATTCTTACTTACCGGGATGATGGAATTGGGTTCAACCCACGGGAAGTGCTTGAAAGTGAAACATCCGGTATGGGACTGAAGAACATAATTTCCAGGATCAACTCCATCAATGGCCATATCAGTATTAATGAAAATACAGACAAGGGAACGGAAGTGATCATCAAGGTTGAAGTTGACAAATCTCCCTGAGGCTCGCATTTTAATAACTGTTTACTGACGCTGGACCTTTAAAACATATAAATAAGTTAGATGTTTTCTTGCAAATACTTCCAAAGGATCGTACCTTTACCTGCCTGATCAATTGGATCAGTAGATCCTGGTTCAGATAATTTACTCCCTGACTGACATTTATCGTAATATTCATTTTAAATCATTGCCATGGCATCTAAATCATTTTCAAAAGAGGAATGGAAAAGCATTAATCGTTTGCTTGACAAAGATCCTGCTTCATTCGGGTTTCCAGAAAGAACCTATGATACCGCCCTGCTTTGTTCTTTCAACATCAGAAAGCTGGGCTCCTCGCGTAACAGAAGCAAGGAAACCTGGGAGTTCCTGGCCCGCATTTGCAGGCAATTCGATCTTATTGCTATTCAGGAAATCCTGGATGACCTCAGTGGCATTACGGAGTTGATGAATTTAATTGGGGATGAATTCGGCCTGGTCCTTTCTGACAGGACGGGAGTATTTCCCGGGGAACAGGGCCTTGGTGAGCGGCTGGGCTTTATTTTTCGCTGGTCGTTGGTGGAAAGGGGTAAGGTGATCTCGGATATCACCTACGACAGGAGCAAGATTATTGAAACCATTGCTTCCAATTATCATGATTTTCATGAAAGCATGCAGCCTTATGCTGAAAAGTTAATGGAATACAAAGCAGGTAAAAGGAATAAACCAAGAAATGTAAAACTGCCTGTATTCCTGTCCTTTATCAGGCAGCCATATTGTGTGAGCTTCCGGATCAAAGGTTACCCGGGGACAGAAGCATACGAGTTCATGGCCATAAACGCACATTTGTATTTTGGGAATTATATTTCGGATAGAAGGCAGGAATTTTTTGCCCTGATGGAATGGATCATGGAAAGATTCAAATCAAACGAAAATGCCTATTTCCCCAATTTTGTCTTACTGGGTGACCTGAACCTGGATTATGACAAACCAAAAACGGACAGGGCAAGAATTGAAAAGATCATTAAGAATTACGACAAAGATGGCAATGAAGTGGTGGATTCGGATGTAAACATTAACGTAAATTTTCCTTTTCTGGATGTTCATCACAATGAAAAAACGGTTTTCAAGACCAATGCAAGGCTGGACGAAACCTTTGATCAGATCGGCCTCTTCTTCAAAGAGCGGGGAGTGGGCTGGCCATCATATAAGGACAATCCTAAACTGGGTACCCCTGCCTCCACAGCAGATTACGGTGTATTTAATTTTGTCAAGCTGTTCAGGGAAGCCCTTGGAATCAAAAAGGGTGTTCACCAGATGAATAAGAGCGAGAAGAAAGCCTTCTATGATAAATTCCAGCACAAGGTGAGTGATCATATGCCGCTTTGGCTGCGATTGCCTTTGCCTAAAAAGTGAAAAGATGTCGCGCGTTTCACATCAGATAAGCCAAAAAAAGAGATTCCCTGAAAGTAAATAGTCTCACGCAGAGTTGCAAATAAGCTATTTTATATTCAAAACATACCAACTCTTAGCGGCTTAGCGGCTTTGCGTGAAATGTTAAATTATCTTTTTGTATCAAAAGCCATCGGAGGTAATCCGAATTTGCTTTCTTAATCTTTAGCTCGAAAAGTAGCGCCTCTTTTTTATTTGGGAATTCTTTCAGAAAGACAAGTTTCCATGGACCCTTTGCTTTTGTGTACCGGGTAAACCATTGTTATGTTCCCAGAGTCTCTTTTCTGGATTTTCAGTGAATCCTTTGTAAAATCTTTGTTGGGTTTGCGATTGGAAGATGTAAACGAAATATGCCATAATAAAAATGGGGAAGCAAAATGCTCCCCCGTTTTATTTACTGGCGGTCCGGACGAGTCTGCAAGTTTTTTTTGAAATACCCCGTATAAGCGGCTTCCGGGAGGTTGTCAATTTTGGGTAGAACATGGGTAGAATTTTTTGATTTTTTAAGCGGATCAAAACCGCCAAAATAAAACAAGGGCTTTGCATAGATAAACGGCTAAAAATGGCCGGACAGAATCAAAGATAATCAAAAAGTAATATCAATATCCTACTGCCGGACAAAAGTCGAAATTTGAGCAAAAAAAACCGGGGAAAATGGAAAATGATTAAAAGGGCAGAAAATTCCATATTTTCAGGGCAGTATAGATAATAAAGGCCACAGCACCCGATGCAATTACAATAAAGAAATAAAGGGTGAATTTGTAAAATTTCGGAATGACCTTCACCTCTTTGATTACTTCAACCTCTTTTACTTCAACAGTCCGCTTTAGATTGCTCTCAAGGCTGTACATTCGTTTCCAATGTTCGACTTCTCTTATGGCCTGCGAAAGTTTTTTCTCGATGGTCTGTTTTTTCTGAATTAGCTTCAATCCAAGAATTGAATTGTTTACCCATGCAATAGCCTGAGAAAATTCGTTTTCAATACGGGTTGTGTCGATGGATAGCCCGTTTTCATTGACTTCTCCTTTTTTCTCGATATAAACTGTATCGGCAGGGATTTGAATAAAAACGGTGGTGTCTTTGAGAATTTTCCTCGTCTCAATGATCGTACTGTCCTTGCTTTGAGTGTTACTGTCAGGTGGAAACTTACGCATACAACGGTTTCTTGTTGCACAGCCTGTAAGTATTATAATTGCAAGTAATATCCCTATTGTTCTCATATTAATTCAAAATGTACTAAATCGTCAAAATCCTGATCTGTGAGTATTTCACCGTCCCTGTCCCAATTCCCGCCCCAACGGAGTTCATGCTCTATAAGGCCCTGCATTTTCAGCATAGCTGCAACTGTCACGAGCAGACCTGCCAAATAACTCAGGACTAATGGATCGTAGTTTGCTTTACGCTTTACGTAGCCGTAAATGTCAACGGCCTTTGAGGGAAAAACGTTGTGTTTGCCGAATTCTGTAATTCCGTCAATTGTTGACTTTCCTTCTTTGAAGTATTTTTGTTGCAATGATATAGGCCTGTGTCCCTCAGAAACACCGAAATCAATGCGTGATATTGATATTGCTGTATTCAGGATCAGTTGTAGATCCTTATGACAGGTATCAATCTGCTTTTTCGATTTCTTGCCGAACTTGAACATCTTTCTTTCTCCGTTGGTAGTCCTGATTTGCAATTGCCCCAAAAATGACCGGAATTGCTGTTATTGCAATATTGCTGTCCTTTAGCCATATTGTCATAATGGTAACCGCAATGATCGCAACAAGGCAAATGACCTTAGTAAAGGTCAGAGTGATTTGAGTTTTCATTATTTGTTTAGATAATCAGGGTTTGTAGCTTTTAGTTTGATAATATCCTTTTCTGTTCTGTCGAGGCGTTGGTCAAACTCCTTATGCTGTTCTTTGTTCTCGCTGATCGAGACAAAGAGAGTTTTGTTTTGCTCTTTCAGTGAGGTAACCGCAGTTTGTAAGGCCGAAACAGCATCCTTGAGCGAATCAACTGAACTGACGAACTTTTTAAGGCCATACCCCATGATCGGGACGATAATCATTAGGGCTACCGCAATAATACCCCTGTAAACCCACACCTCAATACTTGACTGTATAACTTCTGTTTCCATGTCCTCGTTTCCTCCCATCAAAGAATTGAAGGGGCCGCATGATTAGGCCCCTTCAAGTCCGTTTGCTTACTTCTTTTTCCTTCCCAAAATTAAACCGACAATGATACGGGCAAGGCCCTGAAAGATCATTGCTTCGGTTGGATCATCAATGCCCGGAATATCTACCAATGAATCAATGAACTCCATTCCTTTGGTGACCGCAGTATCGTAGTCCTGTTCAATGATGATCTCGTCAAGGCGTTCCCTGATCTGTGTTTTGTAAGGATCAGATATTTTCTCCCCGTAGTGGTTGTCAATACCCCTGAGGGTCTGCGTTGCGAAAAATCCGTCAAATGGCTCCAAGTATGGAGGCAGCTTTAACAGCTTGTCAACCTGATCACCGCCCCATTCCTCGACTTTGTGCGTTAAAATTCCCAATTCTTCTTTCATTTTGTTGTTTCTCCGTTATTATTGTTAGTATTTCGGCAATTCATATTGCCGTATCTTTACCATCCCGTTATGTCACGCTTTTTTCGATATAAGGCCCTTGAAAGTGCCTGATCATCTGCCCTCCAAGCTGAATTGTAATGATAATTCAAAAGCCATGCACCCGATCTGTACGCACCTGCAACGAAAAGCGTATCGCTAAGTCCGTAATACTCCCGGAAGGTGAATTCGGAATACGTGGTATCTCCCGTTGTGACGATGGCTTTATTTAGCCGGAAAAGGTAAATACTGGTACTGTCAACGTAATTCACCTGCGAGGCGAGGATATAGCCAAAGATGAATACAATGTCCCCGTTGGGCTTAACAAGGGTGTCTGAACCGATATACTGGCCCGTCCATTCAGGTGACGGGAGTGATGTTTGCGAAATAGCCGTAAATACAACTAATACAAACAAGATAAGTGTCAAAAATGTCTTTTTCATATTCATTATTTTAGTTTGTCAACTCCGTTAATTATCTGAACATTATCAAATAAAATCCCCAAAATACTATTGATCGAAGCGTATGGCACTCCGATTATGTTGTCAATATTGGGGACAGGATTAAGGTAAGTCCATAAACGCTTAGAATATGCCCCTGCGATAATTTCACCATTACTGATCCCCACAGAGTTCCAGTTAAACGCAGCATTCCCGGCAGGCTGTTCTTCAACCCATGTATCATTGACGTAGTGGTACAATCTGCCGTTGTAGCAGCCTGCTACCATTTCGTTGCCATAAATATCCGATGAATACCATAGTGCGTTTATGTTCCCGGCAGGCTGAACCTCATTCCACCTGCCATCCAAATACTCGTACAATCTTCCGTTGTACTCACCTGCCAACATTCTTCCTTCATATATCGAACAGGTGTACCAATTAGTGCCTGCACCTGACGGATATTGCTGTGACCAACTTGATCCGTTATAATAGTATAAACCGCTCGATGGATCACAGCAGGCAGCGACAATCATATCTCCGCTAATATCGACCGAAACCCAATTCATATCAACGTTCCCGGCAGGTTGCACCTCACTCCACGATAGGCCATTGTGATAATAGAGCCGACCGCCATAAATACCTGCCGCCATTTTCCCGTTGTTTATCGCTGCACAATACCAAGCCTTATCAACAGCCCCGGCAGGCGTTTGTTGCGACCATGAAGTGCCGTTGTAATAGTATAGCCGACCATTGTAAATACCTGCAATCATTGTCGTTCCACTAATCCCTGCGGCATACCATGCCTTATTAGCAGCCCCGGCAGGCGTTTGTTCGATCCATGATGAACCATTGTAATAATACAAACGGCTATTGTATGCGGCTGCAATCATTTTTCCGCTTGAAATACCGCAAGCTGACCAATATTTATCAACCGATCCCGCAGGTGTCTGTTCACTCCAAGTTTGGGGCATTGCAAGGCCCGGAGTGATTATCAATAAGAGTATGTATAGTGCTTTCATAGCTTAATTTACCTGAATTACAACTAAATTGGGGTTAAAGTCCATTTTATCTGCTGTCAGGGCAAGGCCAACCACCTGCACCTGATCACCCGTGCCTGATGGCCTTGTTTGAGTAAGTGTGTTGCCCGTTGTTCCGCTTGTAGAAATGTAAATTTCGTCCCCGATCGTCCAGTTCCAAGTATTATCCCGTACAATCCCGGTTCTTAGCCACTTTCCGCTACCACTTGCCGAAATTGTCTCTATTGCCATATATAGACCGGGCATTTTTGAAGCAAGGTCAGCGTCCGCAAACTCCATGTGTCCGTCAGTTGCAACATAGCAGACGTCCCCAAAATTCACAGATGCAGCATTTCCATTTGTCATTGTCACAATCTGACCGTCAGCCCTGTGATCTGCTGTAAGTGTCGATAACTCCGAGTTTGTGTGATTATGACTATCATCCGCAACCGTTGTACTGATTGAGGTTGTTCCGCTTCCTGTCACGTCCCCGGTCAAGGTAATCGTTTGGTTGCCGGTAATAAAGCCGTATGTGTTGTCCCATCCAGTATTGCCGTCAGTAATATACCCTTGACTTGCATGGTTTCCCCATCCAAACGCTGAGTTCCAGTTTGTGATGTTTGTTGATGTGATCCCTGAGGCCGGAGCAATCGAATACACGGGGTCAGATTCGCTGAAACCGCTTAAAAGTTCGGCAGGTGTGCGATATTTGACCGTGTTTCCATCCATTACAAGCACGTTCTGATTGCTTGCGGCATGGTTTAAACAATAAAGTTCCAGTTGTCCTGTCGGGCCATCAATAGCGACTGCGGGTGCCGAAGCGTCCGTATAATAGGTTCTAAATGCGATATCGCCTGCATTTGACGAGTGTGTTGATCCGTAAATTCTCATGCTTGCTGCTGTAACGCCTCCACCGCCTGTCATGTAATCGGAATAATTGGCTTCATTAACGTGCAAGGAAATTGCCCCACTACTCGCATTGTTGGCCCAAAAGCCGTATTCTGTTGGTGAGTGCTTAACGTAGAAATCGCCCGTTAATTCAAGATTAGTGCCGTTAAAAGTCAAATTACCCTGACCGTACAAGGCTGTTCCACCGTTTGAGGTGACGATCCTTCCGCTTGAAGCATTGGTAATTGTTGTGTAACCTGCTAAAGAATGATTGCCCCACCCAAACGCAGAATTCCAGTTTGTTATATTAGTGCTTGTTATTCCTGAGGCCGCATGAACCGAAAAAACAGGATCGCTTTCTGAGGTCAAATAGCCTGCCGAGGCATGGTTTCCCCAATTGTATGCAGTAGTCCAGTTGGTCTGATTTGCCGTTGTAGGTAATGAATAGCCCGAAGCAAACGACAATGCAAGCGTACCTGAACTTGTAACGGGGTTTCCTGACACCGAGAAACCTGTCGGTACAGAAAGGTCAACTGAGGTAACCGTTCCGTTGCCTGATCCAAAAGATAAGCTGCTTTGCATATATGACTGCAAGACCGAAACGTCCATCCTTTTCACAGTTCCGGCATCAGAAATCATTAATTCATCAGTTGAGATCAAACCACTCGTAAGAGCCGTTTTGCCGCTTATGATGTTATTGTTTAACATAGCAGCCTCAACCGCACTTGAGGCGATTGTCGCATTGATCGAGACTGTGCCTGATCCTGACAGGTCGCCCGACAAAGTGATCGTTTCATTGCCCTGCAAATACCTGGTATCTCCGTATTCATTAAAGTTTCCACCGTGAATAATCGGCTCCATCCATCCCAAGCCGTTTCCGTCACCGCCTCCGATCAATGCTTCATCCAGTACGTTATCAATGGCAATGAACCCATTTGTCGCAGCACCTCCCCAAGCTATCATTGAACCATAATCGTTCAGGTTGCCGTAAAAGCTAAAAATTGTCGGTACAGTCGCCCAATAACCAATTGATAACTGATAATCGTTTGACGTGCCTCCAAATAGAGTTGTTCTAAAATTTGCGGCTGTTAATCCATCAACGTTTGCAGGGGCTTTCAATGAGTACCTTCCAAGGTCATGATTGTGGTCAATGTCAACCAAAAGCCTGAATGATCCCGATGCAGTTGTTAGAGTTGATATGCTTGACACCGGGGCTGTTGTTTTATAAAGTTTATCATTCAGAACATCATAAACCTGCGTACCTTCCGGCAAATTGATCCCGAAAGCAGTTGTCGGGTTATTAACTCTGAACAGATTTGTCGATGAAACCTGCGAATAAGAGTTAATAACCACGAACATACTGACAAGCCACAATAAACGCCTCATGTCTATCCTTCCTCGTTTATGGGTTAGTAATAATAGGTAATAACGACTTGATCGTACTGCATTACAGGCCCGTCAAGCGTGATCGTTCCGCTTGTCAAGGTGTAATCAGCAGGTGAAAGTGTCGCACCATTCAGGGAAACTCGGCAACCTTGAGCAGTTACTGCCGTGTGACCTAATGCGTGTGACGTTGGTGTGCCGTCATCTTCCTCAAAAGTCTCAGTTACAGAGGTGAGGTTTGCCTCCGCTCCGGCTTGAATACCGTTCAGCTTTGACTTATCGGAGGCAGTCATCAAACCTGCATCTGAGGTCGTTGCTGCCGGGAGTATAACGTCATCAGTCCCACCATCCGAAGTAATACCCATAGTAGTAGATGATTTTGTCCCAACACTCAGCGTAGTGGAAACGTTGCTCACTTTTGCCGTATTAGCCGTAATTTCATTGAATTTTGCAGCTGACAAAAGTCCCGCATCAGTTCCGTTTGCTGACGGGAGGATCACATCATTGGCCCCTCCGTCCGAGGTTATACCAACGCTTGTACCGTTGACCGTTCCAAGACTTAAAGAGGTGCTAACGTTGGAAACCTTTGCATTGTTCGTCTCAATGTTTTGCACGTGGGTAGCTGTCATGAAACCCGGCTGCGAATTGGTCGCTTTTTGTGCGTTTGTGTAATCAATTGAAACGTTCCCGTTGGAGGTGTTGAAATCGTTTGCTGTAAACGAGGCCAAACCCTCAGTTGCACCGTCTGACTGAGCAAGAGGAATAACGGCAGATGTACCGCCCGTTATGTCTATCTCATGATTTGCTGCATCATAAGTCAGGTTTTGATTGTCCGTACCTGAATCATTCAGCTTTGTAAATGACCCGGAGGCTGTCGTTAGTGTGGCTGTACTTGCTACACCTGTCGTTGCAACCCAATAGTCCCCGGTTGCAATATTGTACACCTTTGTACCTACCGGTAAGTTCTTGCCAAACGCAGTTGTGGCGTTTGCAATGCGGAAGTCCCCAACATTTGTGACCTGTGCCTGTGAGACACCGACAAATGCTATAAAAGCGATAATGCTTAACAGAATTTTGATTTTTGCTTTCATCCTTACTTTTTGATCATTAGTTTATCGTATTGTTTTATTTGTGTTAATAAATTCAAAGTTTGTGTTCCTACCCCCGTCCAATCTGACGACTGTAATGCTATACCGTTGATAAATACCACCGATGTTAAGTTCAGGGAGAATGATGTTAAAACCTCCGTCTCCCCTTCCGAAAGTTCTTTTTCAAATATTGCAGGCGTAAACATATTGGCTGAAACACCTGCTTTCAGTAGATCGTAATTGCTGCTATTTGCGAAAACGTTTTCCATTGTGGAACCTGCCGCAAATGGCACGTTCAGGCGATATATTTGCGAACTATCCCTTAACCATACTTGAGTACCTGCGGAAAGGGTCTTGCGAAATATCTGCCTTGTTGAATCAATTTCAACCTCAGTAACCGGCTTTTGGGCCATTGACAGGATCGAACTGATCAGTATTAGCGATATAAGTACAATCCTTCTCATTCCTTTACTGTCAATTTTTGATGTTCAAATGCCGGGAAATTCAAGGTTATCGTATCGTTTTCGATCGAATAGTCGTCTGTGCTTAGCAAATTACCGTCCATGAAAACCAAAACCTCGTTATTAATGAAAAAATCAAACTGAAAGACAGTCTGGCCTTCGGTTGCAGCAATTACCTGTTTGCGGCTTTGTGAAATGCTTAAAATGCCACCGCCAAGAGAGGTTGGTCTCCTGATATACAGGTGACCGTCAGTTTTCGCATAAATCCTAAACTTTGTTGAGTGAGCCTGTGGGTCTGCCTCCACAGGCTCAATCAGCACCTCTGCCTGATCCAAAAAACTAACCGCAAATGAAACTTCTCTGTTTTCGTTAATACGGATAAGTTTTTTCAGTATGCTTTCAATGCTCTCGTTTCGCCTTGCAGAATTTATGTAAAGCTCACCCATGACGGAATTGCCCTGCTTCTAAGGTTGTGAACGATTGTTATTCGGCAGCCACGCTTACGGTAACAGTCCATACCTGAGAATCCTCTCCGTTGGTTACTGTCACGTTCACGGGGTTTGAAAAGTCTGTTTCAACTCCTGTTGCCGGGTTACTCGTTGCACCACTTGGCAGGGTTATTGTCGGGGTTAAAGTTGCCGGATCAGTCCCAAATGCGACCTCAATAGCAACCGTATGGTTTACGGGGTCGATTGTAGCGGCCCCTGTTTGTTCTGCAAATGAAAAGCCCAAAATATCAGTCACCTCATACAGAGTTACCGTCCAAGCCTGCTCTGTACCGTTTTCAGCTTTTACAGTAAATTGAACTGCACCGCCCGAAAAATCGGTTGCAACGCCTGATTTTGGACTGACCGTTGCACCCTGCGATAACAGAATTTGAGGTATAACTGCATTGATACCTGTGTCGTGAGGAACAACGCAAAGGACTGTGTGAGCCTCGGTATTGATCACTCCAAGCGTTGCAGCAGCGAGGAAACGCAGCATATCAGTTTCATCATTGACAATGACCGCAAGCTGAATTGCCGGTTTGCCGTCAGATGCCTGTACAATTGATTGCCTTTCCAAATGTTCAAGATCAGGCAGTTTTGAGGCTTCGATTGCATAGCCTACATCTGCGCCCTTTTCAAAAAAGTTCCTGACAACGGCAAGGTAAATCTTCCCGTTAGCGTCCTTCCTGTAAAGGTTCTTTTTTAAGGTGTTAATGTCAAGTACACCTTTGGGATCAGCCGCATTGATCAGCCCCAAACTTTCAATTATCGAAATAATCGCTTTCATCATTCTTTCCTTTCGTTAAATTAATTATACCAACGGGTTTGCTGACCTTTCAGGAGGAAATTTTGCTTTCCATTTCATTGTACCAACAAGGGTATTTGGCTCGTCAACACCTTCTGTAATCGAGGGTTTCATTGAGACGTTCACCTGAATACCTGAGTTTCCACCGTAGATATAACCACCTGCGGAAAACCACGCTAACCAGGTATTGCCACAAAATGTTTTACGCATGAATTCGTACATCTTGTCAGGCAGGTCAAATACCTTGTAGCTGACCGTGTGCTTTGAGTTTCCTTGTACTGTACGGCCCTGATCAATTTCGACTTCGTTTGTTTCGGGTTCAGGATACGCACCTTTGCAGGGGATAGTCCTGATGTGGGACGGATCAGCCGGATCACCAAGACTGTCGTCAAGTCTTGCGGCCCATTCTGCTGCATCTGTTACCGATGTCAAAGGGTTTCCCAATTGTGTAAGGTAGATATGATCAACCTCTGAGAAATCGAGGGTTGGATTGCAAATATTACTTTCAATCTCCGGCAATTCCTCTGCATCACAATCAGACGGGCAGGTCGGGTCTGCATACATAAACAGGCCAAAGACCGCCATAATCAATAAAATCAAGTTCTTTTCTTTCATTTTGCTTAGTCCGTTAGTTGTTATTTTAATAGTAAAATCAAAAATACTCCGGGCAAACCTGCCAAAAAATTACATTATGTTACTTTATGCCAAATTCTTAACCGTATTCCTCCGAATTACCGTCTCAATGACAAATTCGAGTTCGCAAACCGCATAAATTCCACCCTCCACCCATGCAGGTTTTTCAAGCCTTACATTATCAGGCTCGACAATCTCACCGTTTGCCATGGTGATCTCAACAAACGAGTGTTGATGAATATTCTTTAAAGCCCTCCAAATGAATTCAGGGGCAAGGAAACGCAGCTTGTAAAGTTCCTGAGTGATCTGACTTTTGGGTATCTCGATCCCGTCCCTTGTCTCAACAATATCAATGTGTTTAACGTCCGGCTGTTGGATCGTGCCGTCAATATAAACCACTTGCTCCCATCCTGTCTGATAACAGATGTTAAAGAGGTCTTTTTCGTTGTAAAACCTGAGTTTGATCATATCCTAAGAAATTTCATAAAATCCAGTAATGAAGTAGTGCCACGTCTCAGAATTCGGGAATGACATAATCCATGTTTTCAAAGTCCTTGAGGCTTCGAGGTCATTCTCAGCATCTATGTACATATAATTTTTGCTTGGCGATCCTGTCCCGACTGCAACCTCACAATTGACAGGAATTTTCATGTCCGTATCTTTCGGGGTTATGGGGAGGGTGATCTCGAGGCTGTTTAAACCTCCCCCGGTTTCGTTGAGTGCTGACAAGTTGATAATAAAGTAAACAGCTTTGCCGATCGTAATATACCGATATTTGGCCTTGCTGACTGTTGGAATTCCCGGCCCCCACGTTAAAGAGGGTGTCCATGTATTCCATTCACTTGACTGACCCGATGAAATAATGATCCATGATGCAGCCCCCCGAGCAGCGTCCTTGCATTGGTATAATGTATTGGTAAGGCTGTTCAACCAAAAGCTGCCTGCGATATATCCCCTTAAACAGTCATCATTAACTGAGGGGTTTGTCTTTGATATGTAAACTGGTTTAAACATCTGTAAATCCTCCTATTCAGCAATTTCATCCAAAGTGTTCAATTTATAAGTAATGTAAAGTTTTACCTGACCTCCGTTTCCGGTGATTGCCTCAGGTGTTTTTGCTACAATGGCCTTGCCTGCCACCATGCGACTGTTTGCTAAGAACGCACCCCTTGCCTGTCCCCGGCTCTCGGATTCAATGAAAGCCTCGTCAAACTCAATGATCGGCACAGTCTCGTCTTTATAAAAGAGTTGAATTTTGCCCCCATTGGTTTCATAATTCGTTCCATTGTGCTGCATATCCGCAGATATAGAAATAAGTTCGTAAACCGATAAAACCGAAGTTGGTGTTGCAAGTACCGTCTTTTCAACTGTATGCAAAGCATTGATTTCGGCAGGGCTTATCGTTCTTTGCACGACAAGAATGTCAGTCAAACCCGTTACCGTGTCCCTGATCTCAGAAATTGCTCCCTCATTGACTTTGACAGCCTGATCCAAAGCGTCAACCGATTCAGACAGGCTTTCCCCGTCAGCAACATAGTTTTGTTCCGTGTATGTCTGCGTTCCAATCTTGAGGCTATTATTCTCGATCCCAACTGCATTAGCTTCAACCGCCTTATCCAACGCATCAATGGAGGCAGTCAGGTTTTGCCCGTTGGAAACGTAATTTTGTTCTGTATAGGCCATTAAACCTACAATTGTGGAAAGGGCAATCTTTCTGCTTTCGGCCTGCCCTTCCTTGTCAACCTCGATGAAATACGTTTGGTCGTATGCTGCGAGGGTTGTTAATTGATAAATCCTTTTGTCTGCCATTGCTTTATTTTGTCCTCAATTAGTTAATTATCCTGCGTTCTGTATCATTGATCAATCTTTTGTCTGTCGGGTTGATAATCCTGAAATCCCCAACGCTGACAGATCCACACTTAATCCTAAACACCTCGGAATACCAGGTTTGCAAGCCGTCCGAAAATTCAAGATAATAGCGTCCTTTGTCAAAGGCCGGATCAAGCAGTATTCCACCGTTGTAAATAAAGTAATCCACGCCCTCCATTGGAAAGTTTGTCATATTGCAAAACGGCCCAATGGTCGCAAGCAAGTCACGTTCTGCCATAGTCCCGATAGTTACAGCTTTCAGGACGGTCAAAGGGTTTTCTCTCGCTGCTCTCCTGAATTGAAAAGGCAATATTTGATTTGTCGGAAAAATCAGGGGTGCAATCTCCGATTTGTAGTTTTCTTTAAACCTGATTTGTTTGTCAATCCGGTCGTATATGGGAAAAACTGTGTGAATTATCTGCTGTGCTTCTGTGTTGAAAGTTGCCATTATTCCTGAGTTACATTAAATCCATACTTTCCATTTTTCTTGCGAACTGCCTTGTTTGTCGCTGTTTTAAAGTCATTCTTTGTATTGAGTTCAGGGGATTCGCCCGTGCTACCGACTTCATTAATCCTCAAGTAAGCCCCCTGATCCGTTTCCTCCACGCTGATCGGCAATAAGTCAAACAATGCCTCAAGCATACCCTCAATGGCCTGTTCGTGCCTGTAAATCAACTCTACCGTGACAAAATCAGAATTGAGGTCATGATCGGCCTGCAATACCTTCCCGAACTGAATTATGTCATCATATTCGTAGGTGTCAAGGTTCACCTGCTTGAAAAAAGTCTTTATTGATTTCTCAGGCTCGAACTGATCGGATTCATGCAAACTGAATGTGATCTTTTTCCGCTTTAGCTTGGGTATTTCAGATTCAAATTCAGTTGTTTCCCCGTTCATCGTACCTGTTTTCAAAACCCTCTCAAACCTCCAATAATTATTATGTAGATTGGCAAGGCTCAAGTGAGCATTCGGGTAGAACTGATCTGACAGATAACCTTTCTCAGCCATCGTGTCACTCGGCAAAAGACCGTTAGAAACAAGGAAAACGAAGCCCTCGTCAGATATGTCTTTGCTGTTCTTGAGTATGTGATCCAAGTCCGTAGTGATCTCCTTGAGGTCGTATATTTTAGAATTGTCCCCGTCTCTCTGAGTTGTAGCGATTCCATCATAAACAATCGGCAAACCGACAAAATCCTCGTTTTTCGCCTCCATGAACTCCCATTTTTCCTTGTTTGGCATTACTTCTTTTGAAAATGTGAATTCATTTGATTCGGATAGGCATAAAGGATCGTATTTATCGGCATTTGTGAGGTCAATCCCGTCCTCCAATTCAGTTAATACCGAAATATGCTCAATTCTGAAAAATCCCTCCTTGTCGATAAACCAACGTGCATCAAACATATTCCGAAACCAACTCATTAGCTTGTCAAACGTGGTGATTCCTTTGGTTGCCGCCTCAGTAGCCGATGGATTTTTTATATCTGATTTTTGAGCAATGATAAAATCCTTTAACCGATTGGCTTCCCCTGTCACGTAATTAACATTTGCCGAGAAAAATTCAGATTTCAGGGTCAGGCCCGTGTTCATCTTGTCTAACAGCCATTGTATGACAGTCTCCACCCTCCGGCCTCTCGCAAAGGTTGTATCGTAGTAAACACCTCGAGTATTGATCAGCCAAAAATATGTTGTTTGGCCTGCTGAATAGCGATACAGATAACTCCAACCGTTGTGAAAGTTGGGATCGCCAAACGGAGGTTGTGGGTCGCCTCCGGGAGTTGGAAACACGGCAGTTGTGGTTGTGTACACCTGCAAGTCAGGATATGCGATATTCCAATGCCTGTAATAAACGCCTTTCCCGGCATCATAAGTCCATCCCTCAGGATCGCTGCTCGGCCTGATCTCTATTTCTTCACGTGCAAGCAAGGCTTGTCCTGTGGCAACGTGGTTATGGCCCACCGGGAAATAGCTGCTTGTCGAATACATTGGCCCCTCCCATCCCCATACAATCCGGCTTCGCACTCGGAAAATAAGCGAATTTGACGCTGCGACCTTGAGTATATTGTATTCCTGATCCTTCATATCAATAACGGCCCGGTATTTGTCATTGACCTGTGGTTTTACTCTGTATGAGCCGCTATCAATGTCGCAATTTCCGTCCGTTGCTGAGAAATAGCCCTGATATTTTATTGTCACGCCCGATCCCTGCTCGATCCCCACGATAAAACCGATCTCGTAGGTGTAATTGGGCTGAGTAGTCATGAAAGCGTAAAGAGTATTCACGATCCATTGGTTTCTCGCCCTGTGATCCGGATTTTTGTGGTTTATACTTATGGTCACGTCCCCATTGATCTCAGTACGGTAAAAAACCTCCTTATCATGCGGTTTGTTCGATAAAACAACATCTTCATCAAGGTAAACCCTTAACCAATCAACCTTGTCCCACAATTTGATCCAATAGCTGTATTTATGCCGATATTGCTTCATTTTTTCTTATACCATTTTTCAAAACCATTTGAATAAATTAGCTTGGTATATTGGGGATCGCTGTCATCCACATAGGGCCGTTTCTCGATCGTCTCGAGCCTGCCGTCAATTGACATCAATTTGTTGACAATATTGCGATCGCTGAATGATCCGTGAATACTGATCCCGTTCTCGGACTGTAATTTTGAAAACCGTCCTACAAGCGTGCGGTTCGGCATTATATCGGAAGTTAATAAATCCATTAAATAGGCAGCCATTTCAGAACTGTTGTCTTTCCTGATGGCCTCAAGTAATGGAAGGTGTTTTTTCGCTTTGTGTTTCGGTGTTATGGAATGATATTCACCTCCCTCGACCTCAAATAGTTCGCCACCCTGTTCATGCGACTTTCCTTTGAGCAGTCCCGTCCGTCCCTCCCGGAGTTTCGGAATAGAGGCCAGTTTTGAGGCTTTGGCTTTGGCAAGTGCAAAGGCCGTAAACATCGTGCCTATCATGGCAATAGCCAATGGAATACCCACGACCGGGATTTTTGAAAAGCCCTTGAATATCTCGGTTGAGGACGTAATCAGGTTCATGCTTTGCAAGATCGCATCGGCCCGGAATTGTTGCTTTTGGGCCTTTGCCTGATCCTTTAACGCCATTTCCCTCTGCTCCTTGAGTTCGTCAAGTTCCTTTTGTTTTGTTTGTATGCTTGAGGCGTATCCGGCTTCATTAAGCTGAATTTCGGCCTCAAGCTGCGATTGTTTCTCGTCAATCAGTCTGTTAAAGTTGTCAACCCTGCGATTTGCAATATCAACTTCGGCTTGCAGTAGTTCGTTCAGGCTGTCCTTGATTTCCGAAACATAAGACTTGAAAGCTGCCTTTGCGTTCTTAATTATCTCGAGGTGTGAATCATTGTCTTTGTCAAGCCCGAAAAGGCTCTCCCAAATATTCCAACCCCGTTCAGGCTTCCACTTTTCGAGGTCATTGGAAAAGTCCTTCATATCCTCAGCGATCATTTTGCCGATCAATTCCATATCTTCGGCAATGATCTCGTCAATATCCTGATCCTCAATAGTTAGTATTTTTGCAAGTTCCTTTACAAATACGTCTTTCAGGGCCTCGAGGGACAGGTCTGTCGTGAATTCACCAAATGTAAGTCCGGCCTCCATTGCTTTTGCGAATTCATCATAAAAGGTCAAAAGGCCCCTTTTCTCCCTCAGTAGTTTGGCGGTAGAATCTGCGTTTGCGTTATTGGTTGCAATCTCAAATTTTAACTTTTTTTCAAGGGCTTCAACTTCTTCTGAAAGCTGCTCATAAGTTGTATGCAGCGACTTAGTTTCCTCACCTTTCTTTTTGCCTGCCTTACCATCCCCGTAAATGCTTTGGATATATTTTTCAATATCAAACTGCTCTTGACGGGCTTTCGTCAGTTTGGTGGTGGTATCAGTTAAATATTCGTTCCATGTTTGGATTTCAGCGTATGACCTGATCACGTTGGTTGCATCAAGCTGAAACCTTTTGGCCCAAAACCCTGAATTCTCATTAATGTCGTTGTAAAGTTCCTCAATAGACTTGCCAAGCGAACTGCCTGCCCCCTTCATTGATTCATAACTCTTGATCAGCAGTTTTGCCGACTGATCAACGTTTGCCTGATATTTGTCCCGTTCTTGCTCAAGTTTTGCAACGGTTTCGTCAGCAAGGGCCAGCCTGATCCGATCTTCCAGTTTTTGGTTTACACGGTCGAGTTCATCGGCAAGTTCCTTATGACCTGCTTTCTCAAGGTCGATGTTATTCAGGAAATCAGGGTATTTGGTTTGTATTTCGGTGATCAGGGTATTCCATCTATCGGTGTCCCTGGTAGTCCTCGATAATTCAGAAACCAAATAATTGAGTTCTGTTTTTTGTTCCCTGATCTTAGCTGACAAAGGTTGCTCGAGCAGGTCTGCAACGGCTGTGGCTAATCCTGTCATTTTATTTGTAGCCCCTGCCACTTCCCGGTTTATGAAGCTGCCGAAATTTCTTTTGATCCTGTCAATGACAGTAGAGAAACGCCCGTACCGGGTGACTGAACTGTCGGCAACGTTCCCGGCTTTCTTCATTTCCCGTTCAATGATATTTCCGGCTGCGAGGCCGAAATCGCCTGTCTTTTTGATCTCTGCCTGTAAATCGGCAGCAGAAATACCCAAGTTATCCATGACAAGGGTAGATTTTCGTCCAATACCGTCAATGATCGAGTTTACAAGATAGTCAACGCTTTCCCCTGTCTCAATCGACCTGTTTGTCGCAAATTCAAAGTAAGTTGCCAGTTTCTCTAAAGGAACTTTGAAGTTATTGGCCCGGACAGCCGCTTTCATGAGTACAAGGTCGTCAAGTGTCCCCCGTGTGGCCTTGCGTAAGTTGTTTAATAAATTAGGGTCATCCAGTTTTGCAAAGGCTCTTTCGATCCCTTCTGCCTGTGCTGCCACCTTTGCAGCGTCAACGGCAGTATTAAAGATCGTATAAACCGAAACCAATCCGGCAATAGTCCCTATTAGTCTGCGGAATACTGCGTTGCCGGAATTGGCCTCTTTATTAACATCTTTGACTGCCTTAACTCCCGTATCCCTGTATTCTTGCAGGTGCTTTCTGCCCTCGGCAATCTTGCGGTTATATTTCTCTATTTCTTTCGTGGTCGTGGCTTTCTTGAGTGCTTGCTCCCAATCCCTGATGCTGTCCTCAATATCCTCGATCAAACCCTTTGTACGCTTGCCCTCCTTATTGAAGTCTTTTAAATCCCGTTCAGCCTGACCAAAAGCCTTTTTCTCGGATTGCTCTACCTGATCGTAGGCCTCCTGCACCTGCAAACAGGTCAATCCAAAATATCTTAACATCTTTCATGAACGGTCGTATTAATCGGTTGATTCATTTGGAAGTATAGAAACCCTTGTGCGTCCTCGGCTTCGGTAAAGCCTAATCGGTTGTAGAATTTTCTCAGCCTGTTAAAGTTCTGAGAGTTCGATGATGGCAGGTACAGAATAAATGTAGTGCCTGCCTGATTGCCCGTCTCGGCTATCATTTTGAATACTTTTGTTCCAATCCCCCGGTTTCTCTCACCTTTTCTGATCTGAATATGATCAAGTAAAACTGTTCGGGGATCTATCGGCTTGAAAGATATGCTTTCAAGTGCTTCGTGCTTCTGCTGTATGGCAGAGGCCATAATTATCAATTCGGTTTCAGTCATTTTTTTCAAATTTTAGTTCCAATTTACCTTGCTGATTTGGGGCAAGGATTTCACGACCGAACCACTCGGTTATAAAGCGTCCATAATTGTCGCAATACTCCATGAATTCGACCGTTGACAGGGTTTTGGTTTCTTTTGCGATCCTTTTGATCTCCCCGGTATCCTCGTTTACAAACTCGTCAAAACAAAACTCTCCCTTTAGGAATTCGTGGGCCTGCTCTTTCGTGATCCATTCCTGATTCATGTCGTGAAAACCCTCAATGAACTGCTGTATGATATAGCCCCAATAATATGCGTTTTGGTCGTTGCTACGCTGTTTGTAGAGTTTCTTGACTACAACTTCGACCCTGCAATCCGGCATTTGCGAAATGCAGTCAAGAAACTTGTTGCGATAGCTGATAAACAGCTTGCCGTTCTCAATTCGCCCGTATGTCTCTACTTTCCTCAATTACGGCTTTCTGTTTAGGGATTAAATACTCAAGAATGTCATGTATGTCGCAGAATTCAAGGAACTGCCTGATCCACTTTTTCAAGTCCTGTTCAATCTCCGGGTATGTGAAAATCATGTGCTTGAAATAGCTTACCGTTATTGGCTTTCCTTTGAGGTCTTTGTACACAAAGAAATTGTACTGAATTTGCCGTGCATTCAGGCCCCACAGATAGCAACGCCATTGCAAAGACCGATGAAACATATCCATTGAGGGAAATTGTTTCATGGTCTTATGTTCATGGATCACGCCTCCGTTTAGCCCGTCAACCTTAAATCTGAGCATGATGTCAATACCGTCAACATTCGTGTAATTTTCAATCATGACCTCATGGGTCATATCCGGGTATTGATTCCTGTATTTGATTGCTTCCTCAATCTCGGAAAGCTGAAATACAAAGGGGGAGGGAAGCCCGTCAGCGTTGACTATGTAGCGATCGCTGTCAGGATCATAAAAGGGTTCAGCACCGTGTTCAATGATCGCATGAAACGCTGTTCCAAGTTCCATCCTTGCAGTCCACGGAGTGAGGCCCTTAACGGCCTCGATTACTTTCTCTTGAGTAATCAGGCCGTTATATTCCTCATTGTAAAACTTCCTGTAAGTCTCTAACAGGGAAGGGGTCACCTTGTACATAGCTTATGCCTTTTGAGTTTCAGGTTTCTTATCCTTTGAAGTTTCTGCCTTTACGGGCTTCTTTTCCTCAGGCTTGGCCTTTGCTTTGGTGTCCTCAGTTTTGGCTTTGTCGTCCTTTTTAGCCTCAGGCAAGCTGAATTCCTTGCTTTCAGAATTATAGGTAAAGCCAAACTGTTCGATATGACCTTTCAGCTTGTTTTGCAAGGTCTTTTGGTACTTTGTATCTCCCGAGTTGATTGATTTCAGGATAATTGTAGCTTGTTCAGGGCTTACAATTCCGAGGATCAGGTCGCCAAACAATTCATAATATTGCTTGTCATAATCCCCCTGCAATTGTGCCTTATGTAAGGCCGGAAGTTTGCTGATTTCCTCACCAAGTTCAATCAACTGCTCGAGCATTTCTGTGTCAGCGATCTTATGCCTGAACTCTTTGATCATCTTGATTGTCGCCTCTTGAGAGGCTGACATTTTCTGCATCTTTTCTTTCGTCAGATTGATCAGGTTTGTCAGGAACGAACTGTATTCTTCTGATTCGTAATGCGGAACTTCAAGCATACTGAACTCGGCAGTATTCTTGCCAATGCCGTGATCCGTTGGATTGAAGTTGATAGTTCTCCGGTTATTCCGGCTCTGCATGAAGCCAACAAGGTCAGCCTCGGCAATCAGCATATCATAAGAACCGCCCGTCATTTTTGGCCTGTTCTTAACATCGTCCCCATCCTTGAATTGCTCTTGATGACAAATAAAGATCAAATCCTTTCCCTCCATTCGCCTTGCTGCAACGTACTGAGAAAATACGGACTTCATGGCCCCGTATCCCTGCAAAGAGAGTTCGCCACCTGCACGCCCGTTCTTCTGATCTTGCCGGATCACGTACCTTGCGAGAAATTTGTCAAGCAAACTGCCTGCTGTGTCAAAGATCAGGCGTTGTGGATTGAGTTGTTTGAATTCCTCAGAATTGTGGAATTCGATCACGTCCTCCCATGATTCAAAGGATACAGTCAGCTTTCGCCCAACTGACCTCTGAACTCCACCGTCAAAGTCCAAATGAACCGCATTGTCGGCTGTGAATGATAATGATGTTTTGCCAATACCTGGCTCTCCGTAAACTACTGTTACGATGCCCCCAATTGTCAGGGGGTCTGTCTCATGAATTAATTTGAACATAATTTTAAAAATTTAAGGGTTAATAAATAGGTTGTTATGCCTTCATTCCGGCAGGGTATTTGAGAATGTTAGCCCGTTCTCTCTCGGGTTTGAAGTACCATTCAAGGTACTTTTTGATCAATGAATTGATCTGAGTGTCGTCAGTTTCAAAATGAGAATTGCCTCCCCATTTGCTTTTGAATTCGACTAAATAGATGTAGAGTTTCTGTAAACTCTCGTCTTTGTCAATGTGCGAGAACCTGTAATTTTCCAGTAACAGGTCAAGCAACTGGTTGACTGTGCGCCTTTGCTGTGTCATTGTGTTGGTTTTTGGTTTTGAAATACTTGTTGCGTCTGATATATCGGTCGGTCATTTTACAGACCTTTGCGATTTGCTTGTAATCCCTGCGGATTTGGCAATGAGGGCAAAACCCGTTATCATTAAGGTTGTCAGTCTGCCAACAGTCCGTGCATGACGGGATTGAACTGTCTTGCATGGGGCCGCTATCCTCCGGGATCGGAAATGCCACGTGATTGCCCGTATTATACTGTAACATGGCTTTTAGCTTTTACCGGTTTGAACTTGATTTCCGGGAGGTCAGGGTCATTTTCAATGATTTCAATTACAATGAATTTGAAACCCTTGCTGATCCTGTCAATGTGAACCCAATGCCATATTGTGCTGTCATTGATTTCACCGTGTGTACGCTTGTTGATAGCGTCCCTTAATTTCCCCTTCTGCCAGTCTTTCAGGCTGTGGTAATACTTTTTGAAACTGAATTGCTTAGTTTCTCCGATTTTGTTCATGTTTTAAGCCTCCTTATTTATTTTTTAAGATTCATTCTTACTGAATGTGCCGCAATTGCAGCCCTTGAGTAGCACCTCAGTTTTGAACTGATGTGCCTGATGTGATTGTTCACGGTAAACACCGAAACGCCAAGCGTTACAGCGATCTCCTTGTTGGTTTTCCCTTCTGCGATCAGGGCAGCGATCGGTCTCTCGGATTTGCTGAGCATATTGCGTTCACGACAGCATACCAAGTCCTCCACCGGACAGTTCCCACGAAAACCGCAGTCATAAACCTCTTTATGAAAAAGGCCCATGCGGTCAAGGTCAGCTTCAAAGTCAAAATTCCCATAGTTGCAAATGCCGTATTGCTCGATCCTTGACATGGGGTTTCTGATCCCCATTTTATCGAGGCCAATCTGAGCAATTACATCTCGCCTGCATTCCTCGGCAAGCTGATCAAATGCACCCCCTAACAGGTTTGGAAACCTGCTTATCCGGTTTCCCTGTCTGCTGACAAGGCCCGTCTTGTCTGCGTATAACTCCACCTCGTTCTCGTATAAGAACTTAGGCAGCTTGGCGGGCTTGAGTTTAAGTTTACTTTTCATTGATTTGGTTATTGGTTGCGGTCATGGAAGGGGTCGAACCTCCGGCCTTTTGCTTAACAGGCAACTGCTCTACCAACTGAGCTACATGACCGAGTTACCTGCCTTTTCAGGCAGGTAGCCGTAAACAGATTGTTGCTACTCAATCGTGAAAGAACGTCACGTTTATAGCCCGTGTCGGCTGTCTCTTAAAAGGGGTCAGGTGCATCTTGCAGCCTGTCAAATTCGGCCTCGAGGTCTTTGATGTGTTGTTCAAGTGTCGAAATAGCCACGTTCACGGCTGTTTTGAACATGGTTTGAATCGGGATCAGCACGGTTTCCGGTAATTTGTCAATTGGTTCGCCCGTGCTTTCTTTCTGTAATCCATCGGGCCATATCTTCACCCCGGAATAGCTGTGGTTTTGATCACTTCTGAGCAAGATCGGCCCCCACTTGGGTTTGCGGTCTTTGCCTGAGAAATTGTCCCTGTGTTCGATGATTGAACTCAAGATTTTCTTTGCTCTTTCGATCTGATCGACTAAATCATTGGCTTTTTTGAATGTTTCATTTTTCATTGTTCTGAAAGTTTTGGTAAATATTAAAAGGGGCAATCTAAAACTGGCTGCATTTCCCCTGTTTTGCTGTATTCAAGATTTCTTTTGATGGAATTTTCCGATACGGTCAGGATTTGAAGGTTGTCATATTCGTAACCTCTTGAAACGTCAATGCGATCGACACTCAAACCGTCTGCAAACCTTCCTTTGCCGTCTATGTAGCCGGTTTCTTTGCAGAATTTCGCAAAGTCTTTCACCGATAGTTTGAATACCTTGCCTCTGCGAATTGCATTGTGCTTTAAGATCAGGTATGTCGCATTTATTGGATTATTTTTTCTCCAATGCTTGATATGACACTTGGGACAGCGAGCCTTACTCTCTGTGGGCCTTGAACAACCTGGTTCGATACATTTTTTTCCTTTCATAACTGTAATAGTTAATTTTTGCTATTGACAATCGCCTCAAAATCCTGTACTTTTGGAGCGTCAAGTATATAAATGAACAATTTGAGACTGTAAAAATACAGTTTTAAAGCACGAAAAGAAAGAAAAAAACCATAAATTTATATAAATAGCCTAATATTTATATTTAGATCAATTACAAATAGTTATGAAAAATTTTCACAAACGGCTGGCGTACCTGTTAGAACAGAGTAGGATTGAGCCAAAGGACTTTGCAAAAAATATTAATGTGAGCAGGTCAACGGTTTATCAATACATGGACGGACAGATCGAGCCAAAACCTGCAATTAAGTTGAAAATACTGGAATTGTACCCTGAGGTCAACGCAAACTGGCTGCTATTCGGGAGAGGGACAATGAAAGAAACCGACACGCTTGGGGTTGGGGAGATGTCGCCCGATGAATTGATTGACAGGCTTCAGGAAAAGGAAAGTCCCGTGTTCAAAATTTTACAAATGGCCTTTGAAACCCCGGATAGGAATGTCAGGGAATTGATCGAAAGTTACAAAATGACGATTCAGGCGTTAAAATCAGAAAATGAAACCTTAAAAAACCAACTATCCGTGAAATAGCTTTATGTACATCATCGAAAAAATCTGTCAGGCCTACGACTTCAATCAGTTTGTGGGCCAAAAGTCCGGTCTGAGTTCACAGGATTATAATTTGATCCTGTACAAAGGCGATAGGATCAGGGGAGAGGTCATCCCTGTCCCGGTCATTGACTTAGTGCCATCCAAAAGCACACCTATTTCTTATAAAGAGGCTGTCATGCAAATATCCCTATTAAGCGGAACTGAGGAATATCAGCTTTTGAATGAGAATTTTCATAAAAGAGGTTGGGATTTCTTTAATTCGGAAATAAGGATCGTAAAACAGTACCCGGTGGACTGCTATCACGAATTAGTGAATTTGGGAATGCTCCGGCAGGCCAAGGTGGACGATATTAAATATCTGTCGGAGTGCCTGAATGACTTTAAGAACAGCAAGCACCACCCTGTCAGCTTACTCAGGCCAAAGGCCCTGCAAAAGTATTTTATGCTTACTGATCCTTATGTCCGGGTTAAGAACTGGCTGAATGACGAGTACGTCTATCTTGTACTGTATAAGACTTTTCATGATCCGTTGAGGGACGCAATTACCAACTTTTCGTTTTTGGTACGTGAATTTATCAGGATTAACGAGCCATTTCTCGCTGTAAAGGCCGGAATAATGTTCTTTGACCTGATCAAAAACTATTATATTCCCGAAAAATACAACTATCGGCAGCAATTGGGAGACGTACAGAAACACCTTGACGGGATTGGTTTCTCGATGAATTAAAATTTGTCCTCTGCTAAATGCACGTATATCATTGCCGTGTCAATTTTTCTGATGCCCCCGTACTTCATGACCTGAAAGACCGAGCCTGTACGATGTGCAACCTCCGTTAAAAACGTATGCCTTGCAGCATGGAAAGAAAACACTTTGTTAAACTCAAGCATGGCCTGAACAGTCTTGATATTGGCATTGTCGATTGAATTGAGGCTTTCGGTTGTGGCCCGTCCCTCCGGCCGGAGGATCGTCTTGCGTTCAAGTGGCAGATATTCCCGGATTATTTTCTCAGCGATCCCGTCAAAGTATTCATACAACGGTACTTTGACAGGAAAATCCGTCTTTTTCATAACATCCAAAGCAACTGACAGGCCATTGTCCGTATCAACCAGGTGTTCCTTGCGTATGGAAACCACATCGGAAAACCTCAGGCCCGTGCCAACTGAGAAAAGGAAGCGTTCAACTGATCCCTTGTACTTTTCCGGCAGTTCCGGCAGTTTTTCGATCAGGGTGTAAACTTGTTTGTCTGTCAGGACTTCCTTGAGTGGTTTTTTGTAAGTGACAGAAAAATTATCATAAGGGTATTCAGTGATCAGCTTTTGCTTGAGGGCTTCATTGATAAAACGTTTCAAATTCTTGTGGTTCTTCCAAACTGAGTTATGAGACAGGCCCAAACCTCGGATATAGTTGTCAAATTGTTTGATAAGTTTGTAATCCAGTTCAGAAAAGCGGATATTCCTGTTAAAGTCATCAAGTTTATCCAAAGTGTCCTCGTAGCCCTCAATTGTTGACGGCCTCAGGCTTTTGTCCGATTTTAACGATGACCGGCAGAATTTATTAAATGTCATGGCCTCGGTGGACTTGCCTTGCAGGTGATCCCTGAGAATGTCAATTCCGAACTCTTTACCCATCGCCTTTCGCTGCATTTCGTATGTCTCAAGTTCCCGGATTTTCTCATTTATGGTGTAATTGTATTGAGAGGCAAATTCAAACCCATCGGAAACCTTGTTTTTCTTCTCGTCCCAATGCTTCGGATCAAGATAAAGGCCCGTTGAGACGTATAACTTTTTCCGATCCCCGAAATAAACGTATATCTGAATCAGGGCCTTGCCTTTTTTGTTGAGTTTTCCCTTGCGATTGAAAACTGCGGAATAATCTGCCATTGACTTAAATTTTTGTCAATCCGTTCTACCCATTTTTGCCCTGTTTGTCTCGGGTAGAACACGGGTAGAAAAAATCAAACGTTTTGCACAAAAATACAATTATTTCGTAATTCTTTACAAATGTAGGGTTTCGAGGGGGTGACTTGGCTTCCGGGCATAAAAAAAGCCCGTGAAAACGGGCTTGTTGCGGTCCGGACGAGACTCGAACTCGCGACCCCATGCGTGACAGGCATGTATTCTAACCAACTGAACTACCGGACCAGTACCTTAATGAACATTCGCACAATGCGGCTGCAAAAATAAGGATTTTTTTTGTTGTGCAAAAAATATTCCTTGCTTTTTTTCTTATTTATCCGATTTATTTGTCTGAATATACATTTTGATCTTTTTTCTCAGCTCATTGATGCTGACCGGTTTACTTGCATAATCGATGCAGCCCGCTTCTATGGCCTTTTTTCTGTCGTTTTCGAATGCGAATGCGGTAAGGGCAATTACAGGGAGTTCGGGCCTTATTTTATGTATGGCACGGGTCGCATCAAATCCATTCATAACGGGCATTTTGATATCCATCAGTACCAGGTCAATCTCAGGGTTTTTGCGGACAATGTCAAGAGCCTCCTGGCCATTTCCTGCCAGAATGACCCTGGCACCCATCTTGCTGATGATCGTATCCATCAAAAGCCGGTTCGACTGTTCATCCTCAGCTGCAAGTATGGTTTTGCCAGATATACCCTCTGCATGATTGCCTGGATTGGTTGTGATCTTTGTTTTCTTGCTTTTTGTTTCAAGCATATTGTTGAGCCTGAAATAGAAGTTGGATCCTTTTCCTTTCTTTGATTCTACCCAGATGTCTGCTTCCAGTAGTTCGGCTATTTTGTGGCAGATCGACAAACCCAGGCCAATTCCCTGGTACTGTCTTGTTGATGAGGCTTCTTCAACCTGTCTGAATCGCTCGAAAATAATTTCCTGTTTGTCTTTGGCGATGCCGATACCAGAATCCTGTACAAAAAACAATATGTCTTTTCCTTCAATCTTATAGCCATATTTCACATAGCCTTCCTGTGTGAACTTTATGGCATTGTTCAATAAATTGATCAGGACCCGTTTCACTTTGTTTTTATCCGTATTGAGATGTATATTCTGGTCGTGATCGGGGGGCATGAATTGAATATCAAGCTTTATCTTATCTCCTTTAACCAGCTCATCTTTGATGCTGCGGTTGATTTCTTCAAACAGCCCATTGATGGAAAACAAGCTTTTTTTCACCTGGCTTTCACCGGTCTGAAGGGTTGATATGTCAAAAAGATCCTGTATGATTTCCAGCAGGTGTTTGCCGCTGCTGTTGATGGGATCGACAAATTCCCTGGCTTTCTCATCGATCATGTCTCCGTTCAATAGCAGGTCGCTAAACCCTATAATGGCATTCAGAGGTGTTCTGAGTTCATGCGACATGCTTGCCAGGAATGCAGATTTCAACTTGTCGCTTTGCTCAGCTTTTTCTTTTGCACGGATGAGCTCCCTTTCTGCTTTTTTCTGCTCTGTTATGTCTTGCTTTATCGCGATGTAATTTACGATATCGCCTTCATTGCCCAGTACCGGGCTGATAATGGAGGACTCCCAGTAATAACCACCGTCTTTTTTCCGGTTTTTAAACTCACCGATCCAGTTGGATCCTTTTGAGATAGTTTCCCACAATTTTCTGTAGAAGTCCCTGTCATGCTCTCCACTTTGTAAAATCCTGGGGTTTTGACCCATCACTTCTTCCGGCTGATAACCGGTAGTTTCCGTGAATGCCGGGTTGGTATATTGAATTTTACCTTCTTTGTCAGTTATGACGATGTTTGCAGGAGATTGTTCAATGGCATGTTTTAATTTCATGATCTCTGCTTCATTTTCCTTCCGGCCTGATATATCGATCACAAAGCCATCATAAGATTCCGTTTCCCCTTTTTCGTTTTTATTTGCTTTGGAGGTTAATAAAACCCAGACACTTTCACCGCCTTTTTTCTTTAGTAAAACTTCCACATTCTGAACCTGGCCGTATCGCAGCTTATCGTATTTATTTATCAGTTCATCTCTTTGCCCTTCATGGAAGTAGACATTTTCCATGTTTGCCTTTTTCTTCAGCTCTTCAATATTCCTGTAATTCAGTATTTCTGCAAAGGCCTGATTAGCAAAAGAGAAGCTGCCATCCCCCAGGGTCTGGTAAAAACCCACCGGTGCCAGTGTAATGATGTTACGGTACTTTTCTTCACTTTCCTGAAGTGCTTTTTCAGCTTTTTTGCGGGCTGTTATGTCTTCAACGAGTCCAATGCCGGCCACAATTTTGCCGGCTTCATTTTTTAACCCCCTGAATAATATATTGACAAAGGTTGTTTTATTTCCGGTAATGGAGGTATACCAGTCTTCGTAATGACTGACACCTTTATTCAGCGAATCCTTCACACATTGAATGATATTTTTATTGTTGAGCTTTTGGATCATATCCAGTCCCACAAGCTTCTCTTTTGAAGAACCGATTATTTTTACAAAGGGCCCATTACAATCCGTGATAACTCCCTGGGTATCGTAATGAAATATTCCGATGGGGGCATTCAGGAAAATGCTGTGGTACTTTTCTTCGCTGGTTTTTATCGCAAGTTCTGCTTCTTTTCTTTCTGTGATATCACGGCTGATGGTGATCACACACTTCTCGCCCTTTATTGATAAAAATTTGGCTGACATCAGGGCTGTGATAACATTTCCGTTTTTCTTCCTGAATTTCGCTTCAAAACTATCCACATATCCTTCTTCACCAAGTTTCATGAACATTTCTTTGCGTTCCGCTGGATTTACCCAAAGCTCCAAATCTTCATTTGTCTTCCCAAGTGTTTCTTCTTTTGTGTACCCGATAATCCTGCTGAATCCTTCATTCACATTGAGGCAAATACCGTCATTGAGTCTGATGATGGTGATCGGATCAGGCACTGTATTGAAAATAAGGTTGAGCATGCGCTCATTTTCTTCAATTTCTTTTTGGGTTTCCCGGCGTTCGCTTATATCAGCCGTATAACCATATATGCGTTTCACACTTTGTTCCAGATAACATCTACCCGTGGACTGGAACCAGGCGGTTGATCCATCGGATTTTATTACCTCATATTCCATCGAAAAAGTTGAACCTGGTTTTTGGAGGCCTTCAGCAATCTCCTTACGGATTCCCTGCAAGTAGTCAGGTTTCACAAAGGAGAAATACTTTTCCCAATCGTTGTTAATGCTCCCGCTCGGCAGTCCCAGGAATTCGTCTGCAACTCCCGAAATGTATGTGTTGGTCAACTTGCCATCACTGCCGGCATCTGCTTTCCATATAATGTTGGGGACATTATCGCTGATTATTTCTTTTTCTTTTAAGTTTTGTTGCAGTTGCTCCTTGAAGTTTAATTTTTCTAGGCTTGTTGATATCTGTGAAACCAGCGCTTCGATAATATCCTTAATGTGGTCGAGGTTCTCTCCCCTGTATGCAATATTAACAGCTCCCAGGAAAATATCATCCCTGATAATTGGTATGGCATAGATGGATTTTACCCCAAGCAGGCGCTTCATTACCTTGCCTTGTTTGTTGCTGATTTTTCCACTTGTCATGGCAGGAAAATCGAAATCGATCCGGCTGAGTTTGCCTTTGCCAAGATTATGATAAAACTTAGTTTTGACTTCCCCTTCCATTTCTTGCATGTTAAAACCCAGCAAGGTGTTTATTTTACGCGCCAGATTGCTCAATCCTTCTATCTTCTTGACTGACCATTTATTTGAATTGTTTTTGAATTCAACAATGGTAATCAGGCCTTTCTCTTTTATGAGTTTATAAAACTTTGCTGCAATATAATTATAAGCTTCTTGGGTGCTTTCAAGTTTGATCATGTCCTGTGTGGATTCCAGCAAGAAATTGCTCCTGGCATTGATGGTTTGGATGTGATCTTCTGCTTTTTTCCTTTCGCTGATATCGCGGATAACACAGATGATCTTATCCTCTTTGAATCTGGTCAGGGATACCTCCTGCGGAAAAGAACTATTGTCTTTTCTTTGGCCATTGGCTTCTCCCCTCCATGAACCTGTTCTGAAGAAGTCTGGGAAAATCTCACTCTCAAACCGCTTTATTTCATTGTTATTGTATAGCAATTTCCAGGGTTTCTCTAAAAGATCCCCGCTTTTTTCATAACCGAAAACCCTGGCATAGGCTTTATTCAGATAAATGAAATTTAATTGATCATCCAGGATTCCGATCCCATCTATCGCAGAATCAATGGCGGTGTTCCTTATTTGAAGTTTTTTTTCGTATTCAAGCAGTTCAGAGATATCCAGGATGCTAACAATGAGCCCTTTGTCAGGGTTGTTTGCATCAATAAAATTGATTTTGTAATGACCGGTAAAAATGCTTCCGTCTTTCCTTTTGAATAAACAGTTGAATTGAATGGATTCGGACTTATCTTCCCTGTCGTAAGTGAGCTTGCCTGCTTTTAAATATTCCTCTTCATTTGCATAAAGGATTCTTGTGCTTTTGCCAGCAAAGTCTTTATCTTTATAGCCAAACAATGTCTCCATGGCTTCATTGGCCCAGATGATTTTGCGGTTCACGGCATAGGCCAGACCAACAGAAGAGGAACGTAAAATCATTTCCGTGGTCTTCTGTGATTCGATGAGTTTGTTTTCGAGTTGTTTTTGTTCTGTGATATCATGAATAATGGAATACAGTCTTTTTTTCCCGCCATATTCAACGGGCGTAGAATAAACTGCAACTTCACTGATGCTGCCATTTTTGTGTATATGTTTGAAGAAGAAGTAGTTGTTTTTGAATTCAGTTGCTTTCTTCATTTCTTCAAACACATCCTTTTCCGGGAGGGAATTGATCTTCGAGATTTTCATGCTGGTAAGTTCAGCAATGCTGTATCCATAAAATTTCGCCGCAGCTTTGTTGGCCTCGATTATATCGCCATTATCAGGATCAATCAATAGCTTGATGATTTGGTCCTGATCAAAGGTTGACCTGAATCGTTCTTCGCTGGCTTTTACCTCCAGGAGCTTGTTTTCCAGCTCTTTGATACGTTCTTTAAGTTCCTTCCTGGTTTGCTCTGTCTTCATCATTCTTCATTCTTTATGGCAACAACGAATTCTGACTTACTTCATACTTCTGTAAGCCAACTAAGTGCTTCTTTTTCATTATCGTAGTAGGCGGTTTTTAATTCGATGCTGCCCACTTTATTCATGATGTTTTTTACTCCCATTTTTGCCAGTGCGCTTGCCGGTTTAACAATGGCCATTTTGCGGATTCCCCCTTCTATGGCCCGCGGAAACCAGACTTCATTCGACCACTGCTGATCTTCTAAAGATAGTACCTGCATCTTCCTCAGATCTGCAAGCCAGCGGTCTGATTTTTTCTTAATGATTAACTCCAGGCCTTTGTTCAGTCCCTCTCTGAATTCTTTTCCCCTGGCAAACTTTTTCCATACCATTTTAACACAGTTAGCATCTTCCAGCCAGAAAATATCCAGGAAATCTTTTTGGTAATACTTCTCCATATTGCTTGCTCATTATTTAAACATTGATCTTTTTATTGTCATTGTGAGCTCCAATCAAAAGACCTTTTAACTGCTTTGTAAAGAAAGAAAGTTATTTTAACTTTTCGGCAAAAGTGTGAAGGTAATAAGAAAATATATTACTCATTCACACCATGCTGAAAAAATTAATAATTATCATATTGTTCTGTAATACAAAAATAGATCATGAAAAATAGGTTTGCATCGGTATTATTAATACCTAAAATTTATTCAATCAGCGAAAAGAACCGGATGAGAAAAAACGCCTTGAAAAAATGATCCAGGAATTGAAAGAGGCAGAGGAGCAGATCGTGAGATCTTTGGTGGAAGGAGAGGACAGGGAAAGAGAGCGTGTTGCATGCGAACTTCATGATGGCCCTGGGCAATACCTGACCGCAGCCTCCCTGGGTTTGAAGGTGCTGAATGAGGATGTGAATAAATTAAGCCCTGAAAAGCAGCAATCTTATCATTCGGCAACCCAGTCGATTGATGCAGCAATAAAGGAAACCCGGTCCATCTCAAACAATTTAATGCCCGGCGAAAGCATGCATGCTGTGATCGAATTACCCAGAGAAAATGGAGCATAATAAGCAAGGCATAAGGATACTGGTTGCCGCTGATCATCAGATCGTCAGGGAAGGAGTGATCGCGCTTTTAAAACAGAATCCTCAATATCAGGTGATCAAATATTCCATTAACGGACACGGAGCTTGAAATACTCGAACTGATAGCGCAGGAATATACCAACCAGGAGATTGCTGAAAAACTCTTCCTCAGTATCCGGACAGTTGATGCACGCAGGAGAAACCTTATCAGTAAAATGGGCTCACGGAATACGGCCGGGGTGGTGCGCTTTGCAATAGAGAACAAATTGTTTGAATAGAAAGGCCTTGCCTGGTTTTGGCGTAAATCATTGATAGGTAAAGGCTGTCTGACAGTCAATGCCTTAAAGGATCAACCCGCACATCCCCTTAAGTTTAACTTAATGGCAGTCGGCATACCTGAGCGGCAAGCTTTTCTATTCTTCTTCAAAATCCAGCGCTGCCGAATTCAGGCAATAACGCAATCCCGTTGGTTTAGGCCCATCCGGAAAAACATGACCCAGGTGTCCGCCACATCTTGCACAGAGGACCTCGGTCCTGTTCATCCCATAGCGTTCGTCGTTTTCTTCAACAATTGAAGTGTCGGAAAGCGGTTTGTAAAAACTTGGCCAGCCGGTGCCCGATTCGAATTTGGCCTCGGAGCTGAATAAAGGCTCGCTGCAGGCAGCACAGATGTAAATGCCTTCTTCCTTGTTATTATATAGTTTACCTGTAAAGGCGGGTTCAGTGCCTTTCTCCCGGAGAATACGGTATTCTTCTTCGGTGAGGACCTTTTTCCACTCTTCGGGGCTCTTTTGTATTTCAAATTTGTGTTTTTCCATCGATGCTTTGTTTTTTGTTTCACCTTTCATAAGAGAGTCTGGTTCCTGCTGATCGCATGCTCTTGCAACGAACATGAGTGGTGTAAACAAGAGTATAAGAATTAATTTATTCAACGTCATCACATTATATGTTTTGATCTGTTCTAAATAACGAAAAAATCGTGCCGGGATTATGTTTGAGGTTGGGGCATCTTTAGATTGATGGAATGAGATGGATGGCGACGCGGGCGACTGAGGCGACGAAGGCGACAGAGGCGATAAAGGCGACTGAGGCGAGGGGGCTAATCTGTAATCTGTAATCTGTAATCTGCAATCTGCAATCCGGAATACGGAACCCGAAATCCAAATTCCGAAACCCCCTCTGCGCAGTCCCTGCTCAATTTTTCCTACTTTTGAATCCAAAATTTATTTTATGGTTGAAAAAGTAAAGGACAGTGTTCAGTTTTTGCATGAGCGGGGTGTAAAGGACCCCGAAATCGGGATCATACTGGGAACAGGTCTCGGACAAATGATCGATTCCTTTGATATCATCGAAACCATTGGTTATGAGGACATCCCGCACTTTCCGGTTTCTACCGTCGAATTCCATCCAGGCAAACTTATCTATGCCAGGCTGAACGGCAAAAGCATCCTCGCCATGCAGGGAAGATTTCATTATTATGAGGGATATGAACTGGATGAGATCACTTTCCCGATCCGCGTGATGAAGATGCTGGGGGTAAAATACCTGTTCATCTCCAATGCAGGCGGCGCAATGAACCTGGATATGAAAAAAGGAGAACTGATGCTGATCCAGGACCATATCAACCTCATCCCCGGTAGTCCTTTGCGTGGAAAGGAGTACAGGGAATTTGGATCCCGTTTTGTGGATCTTTCAAAACCCTATTCCGAATACCTGAACAAAAAGATAATGGAAACAGCCGGCCAGCAGGATATACCCATTCACCAGGGTGTGTATGTAGCAGTGGCCGGCCCCCATCTCGAAACCCGGGCCGAATACCGCTACCTAAGAAATGCAGGAGCAGATGTTGTTGGCATGTCAACCGCCCCCGAAGTAATTGTAGCAAATCAGATGAAACTGCCGGTGGCTGCCATCTCGGTCCTTACCGATGAATGCGATCCTGATAACCTGCTTCCAATTCAAATTGATGAAATTATTAAAGTGGCAGGTATCGCAGAGAAAAAACTCGTGAGATTGTTTGAAGCTGTGATCAGGGAATTATAGTAGCTGCCGTTTTCTTTTTATTCTCCATATTTAACACCTTTAACATATTTCTATTTCTCCAATGTGACTGCTTGATTCTCATTTGTATTTCTGTTCTATCCGGTAAGTTCATACGTAGTTCAAACGTAGTTAATACGTAGTTAATACGTAGTTCATACGAAACCTATTGGGTAAACTACGTATTAAATACGTTTTAAATTATGTGCTTGCATGCAGCTAACTGCATGCAAAAAGTCAGCCCGTGACTTTCCAATATGCACCGACCTCAAATGAAGAATGCAAAATGCGCATTGTAGAATGGACAATGATTTCCAATGCTCCTGCCTGAACCGGCAGACAGGCATTCGGCATTGTCCATTGTGAATTTTCCATGATTTGGGCTGGTCTGCCTTGTGCAATCAAGAGATGATAAAGGATATAAGAATGACCGCCATCCAGGCATAATATCTTTGCCGTACCTGCTACAATCACGCAACAATCAAAGCTCGGAGCGGTGTGACTATTGTAGCAATGGAACAAGAAACGATGTAAAAAAACCGCGGAGCGTTTTGATTGTTAATCATTGTTAATTGTGAAAACCTTATTATTCAACGATCAAAACAGCCCACCCAGCCAAGTTCAATAAAAAACTTATTTTTATATTTTAAACGATCCTGAAAGGAATGAAAAAAGTTGTGATCATCGGGAATGGCATTAGCGGAATTACGGCAGCCAGGTATATCCGCAAGAATTCTGATTACAGTATCTCCGTTATTTCCGATGAAACGAAGCATTTCTTTGCCAGGACGGCACTGATGTACATATACATGGGTCACATGAAATATGAGCATACCAAACCCTATGAAGACTGGTTCTGGAAAAAGAACCGCATTGATTTGATTCAGGGACGGGTGGTGAAGGTAGATACGGAAAATGCAATACTCCATTTAAACACACAGCAGGAAATGACCTTTGATATCCTCATCCTGGCCAGCGGTTCCAAACCCAACATGTTTGGCTGGCCTGGCCAGGACCTGCAAGGAGTAAGCGGCTTTTACTCCTACCAGGATCTGGAAAGGGTGGAGCAATTCACAAAAGATATTGACCGGGGCGTAATTGTCGGGGGAGGATTGATCGGTGTGGAATTGGCAGAGATGCTACATTCCAGGAATATTGCGGTAAGCATGCTGGTACGCGAAGACCGCTACTGGGGGAATGTGCTTCCGGAGCAAGAGGCCCGGCTCATCGAGAGGGAGATCAGGGAGAATCATGTTGATCTCCGGCTGGAAACAGAATTAAAGGAGATTTTGCCGGATGAGAGGGGACGGGTAAAAGCAGTGAAAACAAATACAGGCGAAGTGATTCCGTGCGGCTTTGTTGGGATTGCTACAGGAGTTCATCCCAACATTGATTTTTTGAAAGGCTCAGGAATTGAAACAGACAAAGGCATCCTGGTAGATGAGTATCTCAAAACAAATATCCCGGATGTATATGCCGCAGGCGATTGTGTGCAATTCAGAAATGCCCCTCCGGGACGAAAAGCCATTGAACAGGTCTGGTACACCGGAAGAATGCAGGCCGAAACACTGGCCCAGACCATATGCGGCAACCCCATCGAATACCTGCCGGGTCCCTGGTTTAATTCAGCCAAATTCTTTGATGTGGAATATCAGACCTATGGCATGGTGCAAAGTGAATTGCCGAAGGATGAGGAAACCCTCTACTGGGAGAATGAACAGGGAAACAAATGCCTGAAGATCATTTATGACGGGAAAAGCCAGGAAATCAAAGGGATCAATGTATTTGGATTGCGCCTTCGTCATGAGATCTGTGAAAAATGGATCAAAAATAAAGCGGGCATTCAGGAGGTGATTAAAACACTCCACAAAGCACATTTCGATCCTGAATTCCATAAAAAACATTTCCGGGAGATCGGTAAAGATTTTAGTAAACAACTTAAGGAAGGAGCTTTGCTGTGATGAAAAGCATAAAAAATACCGGCTTTTTCCTGCTTATCTTTTCAGTAAGTCTGCTGACCTTGAGCTTGTTTTTGAATGATTACCGGCTCAGTCGCAAGGCGATTGATTCAAGCAGCATGGATGAAGGACAAAAGGTGGCATTCGACCTGGCTTCGGCATCCCTGTTCGATCAAACATATTCTTCAAGATTTAACTTCCTGGCTGCGCTTGACCGGTCTTTCTCTGAAGCGAACAAAATGATCGTCTCCACCTACAGCATCCGGGAATCAAGCATCGAGAAGCTGGTAGGACTCTCGCATCGTGGAGACAGCATCAGCTACTCATCCGAACTGGCCGCTTCGGTATTCATGGTCCATAACAGTTTAAGTGAGGGAAAGATCAAGGCAATCAGGGATTACACTGGCTGGATAGAAGAAAAACAATATGAAGATGCCGGTGCATTGAAAAGTGATCTCACAAAGGCCATTGATGGGTATAACAACTCCCTGGAAGAAAGTATGGGTTTTGGAAAAAGCAAGATCAGCGATTTAAAATTTGAATTGCTCAAAAGCTCCTGCAAGGGACTGCTTAAATCCTATCCATGGGTATTTTTTGTGCTCACTTTTATCCTGGCCTCTGTCTCTTCATTGATGGTGTTTCTGCCTGAACTGCGGGGGAGCAGGCCTGGTATCAGGCACAACCATATCATGAAAGATCCTTTGAACAGCCGGGGATGGATCGGCATATTGCTGGGTATTTACCTCATCCTGTTTTATGTATTGCTTTACTGGTACCCGCATCACATCGCTGAATGGACCATAATCCTTGATCCGCTCAGCAACTGGATATCCGGCAGGCCCTCCAGCCAGTGGTTCCTTTATGGTTTTATTTATACCCAGGCCATACTGCTCATGGGTATCAAGTTCCTGATAAAATACAGGCATAGCCGCTATCATATTATCCGCACACTCTCTCTGATGTTCTTTCAGCTGGTCTTTGCCTTTTCGCTGCCCCAGGTTTTGTATGTGCTCAACCTGCCCGAGGTAGACCTGAAAAACATCTGGCCCCTCGACTATTCCTTCTTTTTTGAGTGGCGCATCAATGATTACCTGGAGGCCGGAACATTGGGGATCTTTATGTTTGGCTGGGGTCTGGCACTTATACTGCTCGGGGTGCCCCTCATTACCTACTTCACAGGTAAGCGCTGGTATTGTTCCTGGGTTTGTGGCTGTGGGGGGCTTGCTGAAACTGCAGGAGATCCTTTCAGGCATCTTTCCGATAAAAGATTGGTAGCATGGAAGATAGAGCGCTGGCTAGTACATGGAGTCCTGCTTTTTGCAGTGATCATGACGGCATGGGTAGTATATACTTTTCTCAGTGGCAATAATGTTTTCCTGGGCATCAGTTCATACAAAATACGGGAGATATATGGTTTTGCCATCGGGGCGATGTTTGCAGGTGTTATCGGGGTAGGTTTTTATCCATTCATGGGAAACCGGGTCTGGTGCCGTTTCGGATGTCCGCTGGCTGCTTATCTCGGGATTGTTCAACGCTTCAAATCCCGCTTTCGCATTACCACCAATGGCGGGCAATGTATGTCATGCGGCAATTGCTCTACCTATTGCGAACAGGGAATTGATGTGAGGGCCTATGCTCAGAAAGGCCAGAACATTATCCGGGCCTCATGCGTGGGCTGCGGAATTTGCGCCGCAGTTTGTCCGCGGGGTGTGTTAAAACTGGAAAACAAGAAGGAGCAAGGACGGTTTAATGAGCCGGTCCTGCATGGTAATGATAACTTTTTGAGGTTTAAAAAAGAAGATCTGCATGCATCTTAACATTTCGTTCACACTGCTATTGTCATAAAGGAAGTTATAGTATAATGATCCTTGTAAAAAATAAATTCCTGTTTATGCTCCATTCCTTAGTATCATCGATGAAAACAATGCTCCTCACTGCCTTCTTCTGCAGTATGATTTCAGTTTTGGTAGCTCAGGGGCCGGAGGAGATCAGGGTAAAATTTAAGGATGGAACTTTGAAGGAACAGGATTGGCTACCGAATGGAAATAAGACCAGGAACTGGCTGTCGTACCATTCCAATGGGGTGAAAAAGGAGGAAGGAGTTTATAGAAAAGGACTGAAAAGCGGTGAATGGATTGGTTATTACGAAAGTGGTGCCGTAAAATATCATTATCATTTCAAGGAAGGAAAGGAACACGGATGGTGCAAAGAATTCAGCCCGGAATTCATCATCCTAAGCATGGGCCTTTATGAAATGGGGAAGAAGTCAGGGTACTGGAAGACTTTTTTCCCCGATGGTTCAAAGAAAACAGTCTGTTATTATGAGGAGGGGCGTCTGGAGAAAAACTGGACCTCATATTATTCATCCGGGCAGATCGAATGGCAGGGTGAATACAGGAACGGGAAAAAAGATGGTCTCTGGACCCATTATGACCGGCAGGGTATGATCCTGGCCGAAGGGCCATTTTACCAGGGCAAGAGATCGGGCTGGTCGATCGAAAGAGATGAAGATGGCAGATTGCTCTATGAAGGGAATTTTGAGGAAGGGAAGAAAAACGGTTACTTTGTCCATTACCAGGAAGGTGTGAAGCATTCTGATGGTTTTTACAGGAGAGGTGTAAGAACTGGTACCTGGAGGTTTTATCATGTTGATGGCAGACCCGAGAAAATCATTGAATACTGATGGCAATCATTGATGTGATCATACCAGCACATAACGAGGAAAGGTCTATTGGCAGGGTTGTACAGGAGATCCCGAAAGATATTGTCCGCGATATCATTGTGTCAAGCAATCGTTCGAGTGATGATACAGCAGCAGTTGCCGGCAGGGCAGGGGCTACCGTATTGGAGGAGGAACAAATGGGCTACGGGAATGCTTGTCTGAAAGGAATAAATTATATACATTCGAAAGAAGTTCTTCCTGATATTGTAGTCTTTCTCGACGGGGACTATTCGGATTATCCGGAGGAAATGCCGGCCTTGCTGGAACCCATATTGGAGCGGGGCTTTGACATGGTGATCGGATCAAGAGCCCTTGGTAAAAGAGAAGCAGGATCCATGACACCGCAGCAGGTATTTGGCAATTGGTTGGCCACAAGCTTGATGCGTTTGTTCTATGGGGTGCATTTTACCGACCTGGGTCCTTTCAGGGCCATTCGTTTTAAGTCCCTGATAGACCTCAAGATGAAGGACAAAGACTATGGCTGGACCATAGAAATGCAGGTGAAAGCAGCGCGAAAAAAGCTTAAGAGTTGCGAGGTGCCTGTAAGGTACAGAAAAAGGATCGGTTCCTCAAAAGTTTCGGGAACCCTGAAGGGGTCCGTAATGGCCGGTATCAAAATTTTGTATACATTGTTCAAATATATCCGCTGAATGGAAATTGCAATCATTACGATTTATGGCCTTGCGCTGATCTTTATTCTTTTGTACAGTATTGTGCAATTTAACCTTGTGATCAATTACCGCATTGCAAAACGGCGGTCTGCTAAGAAAAATAAAGGAACTGCCCCGGAACAATATGGGCCGAAGGTTGAACTCCCTGCTGTGACCATCCAATTGCCTGTTTATAATGAAATGTACGTGGTGAAGAGACTCATTGAAACAGTATCCCGCATCGATTATCCTGCAGAAAAACTGGAAATACAATTGCTGGATGATTCAAATGATGAAACCTCTGTAATTGCTGAGGAACTTGTGCGCAATCTGCAGCAGCAAGAGCACCGGATCTCTTTCATCCACCGGGATGACCGCAAGGGCTTTAAGGCGGGAGCACTGGAGGAGGGCCTTAAAATTGCCAGCGGGGAATTCATCGCTATATTTGATGCTGATTTCGTTCCACCCCCGGATTTCCTTCACAACACCCTTCCGCATTTTGAAAATGAAAATGTGGGCATGGTGCAAACCCGCTGGGGTCACATCAACAAAAATTATTCGCTTTTAACCCGTTTGCAGGCTTTCGGACTGGATGCGCACTTTTCGGTGGAGCAAAAAGGCAGGAATGCCCGGGGGCACTTTATCAATTTCAATGGTACGGCCGGTATCTGGAGGAAGAAATGCATTCTTGACGCCGGTGGATGGGAGCACGATACTCTCACCGAAGATCTCGACCTGAGCTACCGGGCCCAGATGAAAGGATGGAAATTCAAATTTCTGGAGGAGGTAGTGACACCTGCAGAGCTTCCCGTGGTGATGAGTGCGGTTAAGAACCAGCAATTTAGATGGAATAAGGGGGGCGCCGAAAATTTCAGGAAAATGGTGAGAAGGCTTTTGGTATCCCCAAAGATACCATTCAGAACAAAAGTGCATGGATTTTTTCACCTGCTGAACAGTGCAATTTTTCTTTGTGTGCTTACTACAGCCTTGCTGAGTGTGCCACTGATCTTCATAAAGAAGAGCCATCCGGAGTTTGAACTTGTTTTCAATATCTCTAGCGTATTCCTGATTTGTACTTTTATCCTGATGGTCTTTTACTGGAACGCATACCAGGAAAATCCCAGCGGATCTTTGCACAATTTCAGCCGTTTCTTCAAAGAGTTTGTGCTTTTTCTGGCAACCACCATGGGGCTTTCCTTTCATAATTCAGTGGCAGTGATCGAAGGCTATATGGGCAAAAAAAGTTCATTCGTACGAACGCCCAAATTCAACATCATGAATGCCAGCGACCCTTGGAGCGGTAATAAATACCTGGTAAACTCCATCAATCTGATCAGTTTTATCGAAGGGCTCCTTTGCCTGTATTTCCTTTTTGCCATCATTGCCGGCATTATGATGCAGGAATACGGTTTGCTGCCTTTCCACCTGATGCTGTGCTGGGGATTTGGTTTCGTTTTCTTTAATTCTGTCCGCAAATATAAACAGCGATCATGAAAGTCAAACAGGCCCCTTTCCTATTTGCTATACTGATCTCAGTTGCAGCCTATATTTCCCTGGCTTATTTGCTGGAAAGGACCGATTTTAATCTGAGCCTGTTCGCTTATATGCTTCTCTTTGGCTCATTTCTTCTCCTATATCAGTATTATGGTTCAACAAATGAAAAACTGCTTTTACGTGTTTCATTTTTGTTCAGGTTGCTTTTTTTACTTTCTGTTCCGGTGCTTTCAAATGATTATACGCGTTTTATCTGGGATGGCAGGCTGATGCTGGAAGGGGTCAATCCTTTCATGTCCCTGCCGAAAGAGGTCGCAGGCACAGCGATTCAGGATTTAATTGATCCGGGTAATGTTTTATATCCTGCCATGGGTTCGCTTCAGCCGGAAAATTATACTTGCTATCCACCGCTCAATCAATTTGTGTTTCTGTTCACTTCCTTATTTGATAACAATAGCGTGTTGTTGAACATTGTCTGGATGCGCCTCTTTATCATCCTGGCAGATCTCGGCCTGGTATGGGTCGGCACACGCATGCTCCGAATGCTGAAGTTGCCAACCCAGGCCATCTTACTGTATGCACTCAATCCCCTGGTGATCATCGAGCTCAGCGGTAACCTGCATTTTGAAGGATTTATGCTGTTTTTGCTCCTGCTTGCATTTTATTATTTGTTCCGGTATCGCTGGAAATTATCAGCCCTCTTTTTTGCATTTGCTGTTTCAGTAAAACTGATCCCTTTGCTGCTATTGCCTTTGCTGTATAAAAGGCTGGGTATTAAAAAATTCATGGCTTATTCAAGCATGGTGATCCTGCTAAATGTGATTTTGTTCCTGCCGTTCTTGAACGAGGGGCTGACGGATAATTTCTGGAGCAGCATCGATTTATATTTCCGAAAATTTGAGTTCAATGCCAGTCTGTACTATATCGTCAGGGCTATTGGTTACGAGGCAGTCGGCTGGAATATTATTCAGCAAGCCGGTCCTTACCTGGCCCTGGTCGTTTTTCTTGTTGCAATGGGTTTTACATTCCTGGTGGATAATTCTAGACCTGCCGTGCTGATGAAGTCATCAATGTTTTTGCTGAGCATTTATTACTTCCTGGCAACTACCGTGATGCCCTGGTATATTGTAAGCATTTTGCTCTTCGGAATGTTTACACAGTACCGATTTTACCTGCTGTGGACCTTCACCGTTTTCCTGTCATATCATGCGTATGGGCAGACCGAATGGCAGGAGAATATGTGGGTGATCCTGATGGAATATTTGCCGGTATATGCTTTGCTGTCCTATGAACTGTTTCAGCGGTGGAGGATAAAACATGCACTGTGATAATTTGATTATTTTATATGATATGAAGGAAAAAATAAAAAAAATACTGATCATATTTATTTTAGGGTTTAGCAGCTTGTCACTGAGCGCAGGAGGACCCTGGGTAAAGTCTAAAAATCATGGCTATTTTCAGCTTTCACTTACTACGCTGCAGTACAATGAATTGCTAAATGGATTTCAGGATCCCAATTCCGGACTGAAAAGAGAAGTAAGCGATCTTACTTTGCAGGCCTACCTGGAATACGGAATTGGTAAAAACTGGCAAATTGAACTGGCTGTTCCATTTAAAATGTTGAGAACGGCTGATCAATTACTGGATGCTCCGGGGGACCTTTATCCTGCCGACACCCTTGCCGCGGGAGACCTGAATACACTGGGCAATATACAGCTTGGTGCAAAATATCTTTTTCTGGACGGGAAATTCAAGATGGCGGGCAAATTGAGTATTGGAGCAAATACGGCAGATTATGATAGCCTCACAGGCCTTCGTTCGGGTTATGATGCCTGGTATTTTGCCCCATCTTTTTCTGTTGGGAGGGGTTACAAGAACTTTTATTACTTCACAGAGGCTGGTTATCGTTTCAAGACCAATGGCTATTCCAATGATTTCCTGTTCACGGTGGAAGCCGGTTTCAAATTCAATTGGGTGCAGGAATATGATACCTGGGCTATCTTTGTACTGGATGCTGCCATCCCGGCCAGCTTTGGGCATTATGAAGATGGTACCTCCGTGCAGACAGGCCTTTACCAGGATCGTGAAGGCTATGTTTCTCCGGGGATTAAACTGAACCAGCAGATCACCTCTAATCTTTACCTTAACTTTGCCATCTACGGGGCTATCTGGGCCGATCATCACGGTGCTGCTCCCACACTCAATGCCGGCTTTGCCTGGGACTGGTAGGATTTAAGATCCCTGGACAGCATTTCTGAATTTAGTAAACGAGGCTGTCCAAAAAGTGTACTTTTTCGTCAGGCACTCGATGTGACCCAGGGTGTATTTCGTGGCTTTTTGGACAGCCTCGTTTGTCCACATCAGAGTACCAATCCCCTTAATATCTTGTCTCTTTCCCTCCCCGTTTCCACATCGCCAATTTGACTTCCTTGGACACCTTCGCCTTGTCCCCTTGTCTCCAGATCGCCTTCCTCGCTTCAGTCGCCTTTGTCGCCTTTGTCGCCTCCATCGCCTCCGTCGCACAAGCCGCCTATTTTTAGCCTTTCTAAATTACTCCCTCTCAGATGCTTTACTCTTGCTCAACTTACTAATTTATTTATTTTTGTGGCTCTTTAGATTTCAGTGAAAAGACATAAAATATTATTAATCAAAAGCTAAACTTATGTTTAAAGGACACCCGAGAGGATTAATTGCTGCCGCCCTGGCTAACATGGGAGAGCGTTATGGTTTTTATACCATGATGGCGATATTGTCACTCTTTATCACGGCAAAATTCGGACTGGATGGTACCAGTACCGGTATCATCTATGCTACTTTCTATGCCCTGATCTACATTCTGTCACTTGCCGGAGGGGCGATAGCTGATAAGACCAGGAACTACAAAGGAACCATCATGGCCGGTATTATAGTTATGATGCTGGGATACCTTGCCATGGCCATTCCCACAACAACACCTGTTCCCAACCAGACCTTGTTTCTGATCATCACCTTGATAGCCCTTTTTATTATTGCATTTGGAAATGGCCTTTTCAAAGGAAACCTCCAGGCACTTGTCGGCCAGATGTATGATAATGAAACCTACGGCAAAATGAGGGATTCAGGGATCTCCATTTTTTATATGTTCATTAATGTGGGTGCTATTTTTGCCCCTTTTACTGCAGTAGCAGTAAGGAACTGGTGGCTGCGCAGCAATGAACTGGCATATAATGCCGACCTTCCGGGGCTCTGTCACGCATATTTGAAAGATACCATCAACCCGGAAGCACTGGCTTCTTTCCAGAGGCTGGCCAATCAGGTTAGTGATGCAACGGTCACAAACCTGGATGCTTTTGCTCATGAATACCTGGACACCTTTGTAACCGGTTTTCATTATGCTTTTGGAGTAGCCATCATTGCCATGATGATATCACTTGCAGTTTACCTGATCAACAAACGCTTCTTCCCGGATGCAAAGAAGGTTATCATAGCCAAGGAGAAAGAAAGCGAGAACAGGATGACTGCAGAAGAAATTAAAATGGGTGCCAAGGAAGTAAAACAGCGGATGTATGCTCTTTTTGCAGTTTTCGGTGTTGTGATCTTCTTCTGGTTCTCATTTCACCAGAACGGACTTACCCTTACCTTCTTTGCCAGGGACTATACACTCCTGAAGCTGGGAAGCTGGGATCTGTCGGCTGAAATATTCCAGTCGATGAACCCGTTTTTCGTAGTATTTCTCACCCCGATAATTGTTGGGCTCTTTGGCTGGCTGCGTTCCCGTGGTATTGAACCATCAACTCCCAGAAAGATCGCCATCGGTATGTTCATTGCTGCCATGGCCTTCGTTGTGATGGCCTTAGGATCATTGGGACTGCCTCCTTACGAAAGTGTTAATCCTGATACTGGCGGTTCACCGCTCATGCCCGCCGAAAGGGTTTCACCCTTCCTGCTGATCGGGACTTATTTTATCCTGACAGTAGCCGAGCTGTTTATCAGCCCAATGGGTATTTCATTTGTTTCAAAAGTATCTCCTCCCCAATACCAGGGTATTATGCAGGGCGGATGGCTGGGTGCCACTGCACTGGGTAACCAGTTGCTTTTCATCGGAGCAATTCTGTATCAGAATGTCCCGATCTGGATGACATGGACCTTATTCGTGGTGGCCTGTATAATTTCTATGGCAACCATGATATTCATGCTGAAGTGGCTGGAAAGGGTTGCAAAAGACTAAAAGCAAATCATTATAGGAGCGCAATGATTAATCTGAAAAACCTGTCTGCTTGTGTGGGCAGGTTTTTTTATTTTTAGGCCGTGGAATTTCCCTGGGGTCACAAAAGAAGGTTCAATGCCTATGCCAATTATTTCAAAAGAGAATTTGGCGAGCGGGTGCAGAAACTTACCGTTGATGCCGGCTTTAGCTGTCCCAACCGGGATGGCAGCAAGGGCAGGGGAGGCTGTACCTACTGCAACAATGATGCATTCAATCCATCCTATTGTCACCCGGACAAAAGCGTTAAACAACAGCTTGCCGAAGGGATAGAATTTCACCAGAACCGCTACCGGCGTGCTTCCCGTTATCTCGCATACTTCCAGGCTTATTCCAATACCTATGCACCATTATCGGAATTGAAAAAGATCTATGAACAGGCGCTGCAATTTGACGAAATCGCCGGCCTGGTGATCGGTACACGACCCGACTGCATTGATGATGAAAAACTGGAACACTTTCAGCAATTATCAGAAAAGTATTATGTGATCCTCGAATATGGCATAGAATCTTGTTACAATGATACCCTTGCAAGGATCAACAGGGGACATACTTTCGAGGAGAGCATTGAAGCCATTGAAAAAACCGCTGCATACGGGATCAAGACCGGCGCCCACCTCATTTTCGGCCTTCCGGGAGAAAGCCGGGAAATGATGCTGGACGAAGCAAAGATCATCTCAAACCTACCGCTGGATAATGTTAAGTTTCATCAGCTTCAGATCATCAAAGGCAGCCTGATGGAAAAACAATACAGGGAAAACCCTGGATCATTCGACTTTTTTGAACTGGACGAATACATTGATTTTATCATTGAATTCCTTGAGCATCTGTCCCCATCGATCGTTATAGAGAGATTTGCCGGTGAGGTGCCACCCCGCTTTCTGGCCGGGCCGGGATGGGGAAATATACGAAATGACCAGGTGCTGAACCGGATCGAAAATGAGCTTGAAATACGCAACTCATGGCAGGGGAAACAATATAGCATTTGGAATTAATAATAATTAATTTTTTAATTTATGCAAACATTCATTAAATTTGCTATTGAGTAAACCTAATTATTAACCTTAAACAAATAAATTATGAAAAAAGTTCTACTTCTTTCAGCAGCATTTTTTATGTTGCTTTTTAGTGTTAATGCCCAGGTTATCTATGAGGATAACTTCGACAGCTACACAGTAGGTGGCTACCTGGCTGATCAGGCACCAGAATGGACCACATGGAGTGGTGCCCCCGGTACTGACGAGGATGGCATCATCAGCGATGCCCAGGCCATGAGCGCTTCAAATTCCGTACTGGTTGAGGATGTTACCGACCTGGTATTGCCACTGGGTGACAAGACTTCAGGCAGGTATGAAGTTTCATTTTACATTTACGTGCCCTCAGGTTTTGGTGGATATTATAATATCCAGCACTTTGAACAACCCGGTATAGAATGGGCCATGGAGTGTTATTTTGACGATGATGGTACAGGCTATATCCATGCTGGCGGCGAAAATGCCGCAACATTCACCTATACAATGGATTCATGGGTAGAAGTTGTGAACATTGTAAACCTGAATAGCGACAATGCCGAATTGTACATCGAAGGCAGCTTCGTACACAGCTGGCAATTCAGCCTGCAATCCGACGGAAGCCCCGGTGAACTTCAATTGGGTGGTGTGAACCATTATGCCGGTGCTTCAACAGGGATGACAGCCATGTATTATTTCGATGATTATAACTACGAGCAATTGCCTGTAGTTCTCTTCTTCGACGATTTCGAATCATATGATGTGGGCGGATATCTTGCTGAACAGTCAGATTGGTGGACTACCTGGGGTGGCACCACAGGAACTGATGAAGATGCATTGATTTCAGATGCACAGTCATATAGCCCTTCACAGTCATTACTCATCGAAGGTGTTTCTGATATCATCGGACCTTTCGGTGATAAAACATCCGGTGCATATGAAGTGAATTTCTGGTATTACATTCCTTCCGGTTTCGGTGGATATTACAATATCCAGCATTTCGAACAGCCAGGCATCGAGTGGGCTTATGAAGTTTACTTTGGAGAGATCGGTGAAGGCTACCTGACTGTAGGTGGAGATAATTACTATTTCAATTATAACCTTGACGAATGGTTCTATATTGAAAATGATATCAGTCTGGATGATGACTGGGCAGAGGTTTACCTGAACGGCGAACTGATCCATGAATTCCAGTTCAGTCAGCAGGCGAACAGCGGAGATCCCGGAACATTACAACTGGGTGGAATCGACATTTATGCCGGTGCTCCTACAGGTGAAACACCGATGTTCTATGTGGATGATTTCGAATGGACAGAGCTTTCTGCTCCCTCAGATCCTCTGATCGCACTGGATCCAACTTCAATGAGTGCAGCTCTTGAAGAAGGCCAGACCGAAGAACAAATGCTGACTGTTGAAAATGTTGGTTTTGCAGATTTGAATTATGATGTGGATATTGTGTATGACTTTGCCGGTAAAAAAGTTGGTGCACCCGCTCCCGAGCCTACTACAAAGATCAAGAGCATTACGCTTGATGTACAGGAAATGCCCAACCCCAAGCCGGGTCCGGCTGCCCCTGCAAAGGATGATGTTACGCTTACGTACTCTGGCAACCCCTTCTCAGGTGTTGGCCTCACAAACGGTGGTATCTGGGAAGTAGCCGCAAGGTTCCCCAACGAAATGATCGTTCAGTATGCCGGTATGGAACTTACCAGCATGGATGTATTCATCAACGAAGATGCCGAAAACTTCCAGGCACGTGTTTATGGCGAAGGCATGAACGTTCAGGCAGGTGACCTGCTCACTTCACAGAACTTCACTCCGCTGGTAGGCGACTGGTACACCATCGACCTTGATGAAGGTGTTGTGGTTACCGGTGAAGATCTCTGGATCGGTTATATGATCAACCAGACGACTCCAGGAACATTTCCTGCCGGTACCGATGAAGGTCCTGCAGATCCCAATGGCGACTTCATTAAATCAGGTGTTGCCTGGACCCATCTTTCCAGCAATCCGGATCTGAATTACAACTGGGCCATCAAAGGATACCTCACAGGAACAGCACAACCCAACTGGTTGACAGTTGCTCCTGAAAGCGGTACACTGGCTCCCGGTGAATCAGAAGAACTCACGGTTACTTTCGACGGAACAGGTCTTGAAAATGGTGCATATTTTGCAACCATGGAAGTAAACAGCAACGACCCCAATGCTCCGATATCAGAAGTTGAAGCGATGCTTGACATTGTGACCGGTGTTAACGAATATGGTGAAAATAACGGAATCCTTGTATTCCCCAACCCTGCACGGGATTATATCAATGTTCAGGCAAACCATGAAGTTAACAACATCCGCATTGTGAATTATGTGGGCCAGGTGGTTTATGAGAATAACAATCCGAATGAAATGACAAAGATCAATACCAGTGATTTTACCAATGGTATTTATATCATTCAGATTGAAACAACAGCTGGTACATCCAATAAACAAGTTATCGTAAGATAAGCTTTTGTTAGAGAATTATGAAAAAGAGGACTGTGATCAGTCCTCTTTTTTTTTGCCTTCAGAAAAAAATTCCTGAATCATGGCATGAAACATTTATTTATTCTAAATTTGTTAGGTGTAGTTAATCTTATTATTCATTAAAAATTTCAAACATGCGAAAATTTACCATTTTATTTATTCTGATGCTATCAGTCTCCCTGGTATTTGGTCAGGCAAATTACACCAAAACACAGGGTACTCCGGCGAGCGATCAGATCAAGATTGAAAAAGCTGAAAAAAATGCCAGGACGGTTGCCCGGGCGACTGATTATGAAATTAATTTTGAGGATGTTGAGGATTTCAGCCTGACATTCACCCCATGGACTGCTACCGATGTAGATGGGCTTCCTACTTATGGGTTTAGTGAGATCAGTTTCCCCCATGCTTATGAACCCATGGCATTTATTTGCTTTAACCCTTCAACCACCGATCCTCCGATGACAGACGATGATGAGATCCAGCCCCACAGCGGTGATAAATTCGGTGCCTGCTTTGCTTCCGTTCCGGAAGGCGGTCAGGGCAACGATGACTGGTTGATGACACCCATGATCTCGGTTGGCGATGGTGCTTCCATTAATTTCTGGGCAAAATCCTATACCGATGCTTACGGTCTGGAAAGATTCAATGTTGCTGTTTCAACAACAACAAATGATCCGGGAGATTTTGTTGTGATCTCCGGTGATGATTACGTGGAGGCTCCCATGGCCTGGACAGAGTTTAACTATGATCTCAGCGCTTATGCCGGTATGGATATCTATGTTGCCATTCAGTGCGTTTCCTATGATGCCTTTATTTTTATGGTAGATGATATCGTTGTTGATCCCGGTGAAGAACCTTCAGATTGTGAAAACTTTGACGGACTGGCCGTTGGTTCATACGTAGCTGAAGAACTTTCGATGTGGACTACCTGGAGTGGCACACCCGGTTCCAGTGAAGATGCCATGGTAACGGATGTTGTCTCTAATAGTCCTGACAATTCCTTTATTGTTACCGGATCAACTGACCTGGTTCAGTTGTTTTCTGGTGAAACCCTCACAGAAGGTGCTTATGCTTATTCAAATTATATCAATATAGCTTCGGGCTATGCAGGATACTGGAATCTACAGAAAGATGTTACACCCGGTGTTGAATGGGGCCTTGAGGTATATTATTATCCTGATGGAACAGCAGAAGTTTATGCTGGTAGCTCCGATCCTTATACCTTTAGCTTTGATTTTGATACCTGGTTGTTCAATGAAGTGATCGTAGACCTCGACAACGATTGGGCAGAATTCTGGGTGGATGGAGAAATGATCATTGGCTGGGAATGGCATCTGGGTGCCAGCGGTGATGGATCCTTGATCAGCCTCGGTGGTGCAAACTACTGGGCATGGAATGATGAAGCAGATAATGTAGCTTATTTTGATGATATATGTTTTGCAGGTTATGTTGTGCCCTCGGGAGAATGTAATGACTTTGAACAATACGAGGATTTTGTCATTAATTTTGATCCCTGGACGTTGCTGGATGTGGATGGATTGCCTACTTATGGTTTTTCAGAGATATCCTTCCCGCATGCTTATGAACCCATGCCATTTATCGCTTTTAATCCTTCAGCAACAGATCCTCCTATGACAGATGATGAAGAGATCCAGCCTTATGAGGGTGATAAATTTGCAGCTTGCTTTGCATCTGTACCGGAAGGTGGACAGGGTAATGACGACTGGATGATATCTCCAATGATCAGCCTCGGTTCCGAATCAGAACTCAACTTCTGGGCAAAATCCTATACGGATGCTTATGGCCTTGAAAGGTTCAATGTGGGTGTTTCTACTACAGGTATCAATCCCGAAGATTTTACTTACATCAATGGGGGAGATTACCTTGAAGCACCGATGGCCTGGACAGAATTCACTTTAGATCTGTCAGATTATGACTATCAGGATGTATACATAGCCATACAGTGTGTTTCTTATGATGCATTCATCTTTATGGTGGATGAACTTTGTATCCTGACAACACCAACAGGTATTGATGTTCCTGCAGTTCGTGCCGGAATTAATATGTATCCCAACCCCGGAAACGGGATGGTGAACCTTGCTTCGGAGAATGTTATCAATGAGGTGAAAATATTCAATACAACCGGACAAATGGTCTATTTCAATACACCGGGTGCTGAGTTTATGCAGATCAATACATCTGAATTGACCACAGGTGTTTATGTGGTTCAGGTGGAAACCAGCAAAGGCATTACAAGCCGTAAATTGATCGTTGAATAAAATAACAATTGAATTCAAAAATAAAAGCCATATTCTTTAGGGAGTATGGCTTTTTTTTATGAGGGCAGATTGGGAACTGCATAATGCATATTTTTGCCACAAAGGTAAGGTAGAAAGAATCACGAGTCTTCGTGTAACCTTGAGCCTTTGAGCCCTGGTGGCACTTCTCGACTCCGCTGCTAATGACATACTTTTAAATCATCTGTATTTCAGAAAGAAAAAATTCCAAAACGTAAACACCAAATATCAAATAAATACCAATCTCAAAAACTCAATGACCAAAACAGCCTTGGTCAAGTGCAGTTTAGAATTTCAATATTGGTATTTGGTGCTTAATTGGATTTTGAAATTTGAGATTTGGGATTTTGTCACTCGTTTTAAAATAACTTCAGTATTCGATGTCTCGAAGTGACCCCATGTGTAATTTCGTGCTTTCTGGAAAATCTGAAATAATGATCAAGCTTTGTTGTAATTATAACAATATTGAATGGCATCTATTCACCAGGATCTTCTGATTTCTTCTTTGGATGTCTCCTGCTTTCCTTCAGGGCTTTTGTAATGATGTATTCCAGTTGCCCATTGGTGCTGCGGAATTCATCTGCAGCCCATTTTTCAACCGCTTTGTATACCTCAGGATCTATCCTTAAAACAAATGTCTTTTTCTTCGCCATATAATCTCCTTGGTGCATTCACCGGGTGACTTGAAGTCATCCGGTGAGTCACAATATTATCAGCCCATCTCGACTCCGCTCGATTTGACACAATGTATCGTTCTGTGCTTTTTTGATAATTCCATTAATATACCTACTTTATTGATGCAAGGTTCCCGTATTAAGCACAGGAGTCGGATCTTTATCCGCACATAAAACGACCATCAAATTGCTTACCATGGTGGCTTTCTGTTCTTCATCGAGGTTGATGATTTTTTTGTGTGATAGCTGTTCAAGCGCCATTTCAACCATCCCAACAGCGCCTTCCACGATCTTCTTCCTGGCGGCAACAATTGCCGTGGCCTGCTGGCGGCGCAACATGGCACCGGCTATTTCAGATGCATAGGCCAGGTAATTAATCCTTGCTTCGATCACATGAATGCCGGCGATCTCAAGCCTTTCCGCGATCTCTTTCTCCAGCTCATCATTCACTTCCTCCACACCCGACCGCAGGGTTACTTCAGCATCTTCATCCTCCAGGTTGTCGTAAGAATAATGGCCGGCGATCTTCCTCACTGCCGATTCAGTCTGAATATCCACAAAATGCGTGAACTCATCCACTTCGAAAGCTGCTTTGTATGTGTTTTCTACTTTCCACACCAACACAATTCCGATCATGACCGGGTTGCCCATTTTGTCATTTACTTTCGAGGCTTCGCTGTCGAGATTGCGGGCACGCAATGAAATTTTCTTTTTGGTGAAAAAGGGATTTACCCAGAAAAATCCATTCTTTTTGATGGTTCCTTTGTAAGCACCGAACAAGACCAGCACACTGGATTCATTCGGATTAACGATAACGAATCCGGCGATACAAAACAAAGTGACCGCCAGCAGGAGGATGAACAATACGATTGCAAGGACCATTTTAATGAAGACGATCCCCAGAACCGAAACGGCAACCAGTAAGAGAATAATGCTCAAAGCCAGGTATCCTGATCCCGGTGAGTAAACTTTTTCGTTTTCCATAATTTAGCTATTTAAAATGATATTAAAATGATACTACAATACTAATACTTTTTTTTACCTTTGTCAAGTTTTTTCGAATTATTCTGGGCATAATCGTACATTTGCCAGCCAGAAGATACACAGGTATGGGAAAACAATATCAGCACATTTTTTTTGATCTCGACAGGACCTTATGGGATTTTGACAAAAGTGCCTTTCAGACATTCGAGGAAATATACAAAAACTTCCATCTGAAGGAAAGGGGCGTGGCTTCTTTTGCCGAGTTTGTTTCCCAGTACCGCAAGAACAATGATATGTTGTGGCGTTACTATCGCCGCGGGGAGATTAAAAAGGAGATCCTCTCGGTGCAGCGCTGGGAAATTACCCTGCATGATTTCAACATTGATGACCTTCCCCTGGCTGTGGAGATCGCTGAGCATTATGTTAAAGAAAGCCCATTGAAAGTGAACCTGTTTCCGCATACGTTGGAGATCCTGGATTATCTCAAGGAAAAATATCGCTTACATCTGATAACCAATGGCTTTGAGGAGGTACAGCAAACCAAGCTAAGTGCTTCTGACTTGCGAAGGTATTTTAGGCAGATCATTACCTCTGAGGAGGCAGGAGCCAAGAAGCCCGATAAACGGATCTTTGAATATGCTCTTCAAAAATCAGGCGCAACAACTGCTGAATCCATCATGATCGGGGATGACCTGGATGTGGATATACAGGGGGCCAAGAATGTTGAGATGGACCAGATCCTGGTGAACCATGCAGGGATTGAACATGAAGTGAAACCGACATACGAAGTCTTTGGGCTTGAGGAGATCAGGGGGATTTTGTGAGCAGTTGACAGTAAGCAGTAAGCAGTAAGTTCACGCAAAAACTTTGTATAATTTAAGGATGCAGGCCGGTTCTGGCTCAGGAGTTTTCTGTGAATTTAGCGAGGACGGTGATCTTTCCGCGCACTTCCTGGTTGATCTTTACCATCACTTTGGCATCCAGCGGGAGAAAGTGATCAACCCGTGATCCGAAGCGTATCATTCCCAATTCATCACCCTGTTTTACATCATCTCCTACTTTTCCCCTGGCCATGATCCTGCGGGCAGCAGCTCCGGCAATCTGTCGCATCATAACCTCCCGGCCTTTGTAGTCTTCCACCACCAGAGAATTCCGTTCGTTCTCCTCCGAAGATTTCGGCAGGTAGGCGGCATAGAAATGCCCTTTCTTATGCTGATTATATTTTATTTTTCCACCGATGGAGTACCAGTTCACATGGGCATTGAATACCGACATGAAAATAGAAACCTGCAATCGTTTTTCTTTGAAGTATTCTTTCTCGTAAACCTCTTCAATGGCAACCACATGTCCGTCGGCTGCGCTGTATACCAGGCTTTCGTCTTCCCGGATGGGGCGGCTGGGTCTTCGGAAAAAGCGTACCACCAGGAAAAGGAAAACTGCGGCCACGAAGTACAAAAAGTAATGAATGTTTGTTTGCTGAGGAAATATCCAGTTCAGGACAAACAAAATCACAAATACCATCAGGCTGATTACAATTATCGGCCAGCTTCCTGCCGGATGTATTCTCATTTTGCAAATAAAATTATATAATACAAAGCTGCGGGAGCACTAAGCAAAACCCCGTCAAACCTGTCGAGTATACCACCATGCCCCGGCATGATGTGTCCCGAATCCTTGGCATTGGCCTGTCTTTTCAACAAAGATTCAGCCAGATCTCCGAGGGTGCCAAAAGTAACAATAATTAAGGCAATAATGCCCCAGTGCATCCAATTAAATTCACCCGACATCAGGAAAACCGGGTATGAAGCTATCAGTGTGAATGCACTTCCGCCAATGAAACCCTCCCAGGATTTTTTGGGTGAGATGGATTTATAAAGGGGATGTCTGCCCAGCAGGCTGCCGCTGAGGTAAGCAAATACATCATTCACCCACATCAGGATGAAAAAACCCATGATGATCCATGGTTTGAAATTATTGCCTGTAAGCCCGGGATCCCCGAGCATGGTCAGCAAGGCAAAAGGCATGCTGATATAAAATATTCCACCGATCCCAAGCAAGGCATTTAGCAGGGATTTTTGTCCTCTGGTAAACAAGGATGAAATAAACAAAAGTGCCAGCAGGATGGGGATCAGGAGCAGGAATGAATGATCAATCCAATGCGTGGCCTGCAGGCTAAGCGTCAGATATACGAGGCCTCCCGTGAGCATTAACGGAAATACTGCAGGTCTGGCTGTTCCGGTCCCGCTAACAAGACGCGCATATTCATGCAAAGCGATCAGGGTGACCAGGAAAAATATTCCGATGAGTGAGAACTGACTCCAGAAAACGGATGCAATCAGTACACCGGCAAAAATGATCCCGCTGAATGTTCTTTTCAGGAATTCCCTCAAAGTTCCTCGTGTTTTTCAATGAGTTGTTTGGCGCGTTCGATATCTTCCGGTTTCACGTAAATATCAATTGAACCGATCAGGAAAGAAGAGTCTTTGTTACTGATATCCCTGCTTTCGATGTCATTTTCTGCCAGCAGTCCTTTCAGCAGGTTTACTTTGTAATTTTTATCTGTTGAGTAGATTTTTGTCCAGTCTTCCATATCTTATTGTTTTTAGTTTCTGTCTTCGATGAGGAACAAAAATAATTCCTTGGGGCCGTGTGCGCCCATGACCAGTGTTTTTTCTATATCGGCTGTGCGGCTGGGCCCGCTTATGCTGGTGATCATGGAAGGAAGTTTATTATTGTATTTCTTCCTGATTGCCTTCAATGCATCTTTCAGATCGGGAAGTATTTGTGAAGCGTATGCAACGACAGCGTGTATTTCAGGATACACATTCATTCTACGGCCGCTTTCCATGGCCGAAGAAACCATGATACTGCCCAGGCGGGCAATGAGGTATTCACATCCGGTAACCCCCAGAATTTGTACTTCAAAATCATCCTCCTGGCTTGAATACTCTACTCCGTATTGATCAAATATCCCCTTGATCCTGCTATCCAAGCAGTATGTTTTTTCTTTGTTCAGTTCTTGCTGAAGTTGCAGAAAAGCTCCGGCAAAGTCCTTTTCGCTTTCACAGTAAATGAACTTTCCCCCGATCCTGGTAAACTCCTTTGCAAAACTTACATCCGGACTTTCTTCCAGATCTGCAAACACAGAACTGGTCCAGTCAGTCACTTTATAAGGATTCTCTGATTTGTTGATCAGGGCATCCCTTATATTTTTAAATACTTTTTCCCTGGAGGTACTTTCTTCCATGAGAATGATTATTTTGAATCCGGTTTTTTATCTTCCGGCGGGTCATCTTTTTCTGAATCCGGTTTATCGGTTTCCTTGCTGTTTTCATCCTTCTTTTCCACGGGATGCTTTTTTTTGCTGTCTTTTTTATTTTCGGAATTGGATTCGTCGATCTCTTTTATATCCTTGTCTGTATTATTTTCCTCGGCAATCCTGTCTGCTTCCTTTTTTTCGTCCCAGGGCCTTTTCCCAAAGATCTCTTCCAGGTCATTGCTGAAGATCACTTCTTTTTCCAGCAATTTATTGGCCAGTTGTGCAAGCTGCTCTTTGTGTTTGCTGAGAACTTCCTTTGCCCGTTTGTATCCGCTTTCAACAAGTTTTTTAACTTCCTGGTCGATAACCTCGGCTGTCTTCTCGCTGTAGGGTTTGGTAAAGGAATACTCCTGTTGACCTGTGGAATCATAATAGGAGATGTTACCAATCTTGTCGTTTAGTCCAAAGAAAACCACCATGTTATAGGCTTGCTTGGTCACTTTTTCCAGGTCGTTGAGTGCGCCGGTAGAAACCTTGCCAAAATTGATTTCTTCGGAAGCGCGGCCACCGAGGGCGGCTGTCATTTCATCGAACATCTGGTCGAAGGTAGTGATCTGCCTTTCTTCGGGCAGGTACCAGGCTGCACCCAGGGCCTTTCCACGGGGCACAATGGTCACTTTGACCAGGGGATGTGCGTGTTCCAGCAACCAGCTTACAGAAGCATGACCGGCTTCATGGAAAGCAATGGTCTTTTTCTCGTGTTTGGAAATGATCTTGTTCCTTTTCTCCAGTCCGCCGATGATGCGGTCGATGGCATCCATAAAGTCCTGGCGGTCGACTTCTTTTTTGTCTTGCCTTGCGGCGATCAAAGCGGCTTCGTTACAAACATTGGCAATATCCGCCCCTGAGAAGCCAGGGGTTTGTTTTGCCAGGAAATTCACATCAATGTTTTTTGCGATTTTTTTCAGGGGCCGCAGGTGTACTTTGAAAATGGCTTTGCGTTCCTCCAGGTCGGGCAGTTCCACATGGATCTGCCGGTCGAAACGGCCGGCTCTCAGGAGTGCACGGTCGAGGATGTCGTCGCGGTTGGTGGCGGCCAGGATGATCACACCGGTATTGCTGGAGAAACCGTCCATTTCTGTCAGCAACTGGTTGAGGGTGTTTTCGCGTTCATCATTGGCGCCGGTCATGGGGTTTTTTCCCCTAGCACGGCCGATGGCATCGATCTCATCAATGAAAATGATACAGGGTGCTTTCTCCTTGGCCTGTTTGAAAAGGTCCCTGACGCGGGAAGCACCTACCCCCACGAACATCTCAACAAAATCAGATCCTGAAATAGAAAAGAAAGGTACTTGTGCTTCACCTGCCACAGCTTTGGCAAGCAAAGTTTTTCCGGTTCCGGGAGGGCCGATCAAAAGGGCTCCCTTGGGAATTTTGCCACCCAGGTCCGTATATTTTTTGGGGTTTTTTAAAAAATCAACCAGTTCTTTCACTTCGATCTTTGCCTCATTCAAACCTGCTACATCATCAAAGTTGATACTCACACTCTGGCTTTTATCGAAGAGTTGTGCCTTGGATTTTCCGATATTGAATATCTGACCACCGGGTCCGCTTCCACCGCGGCTCATCATGCGCATGATAAAAAACCACACCAGCAAAAGAATGCCGATGGGAATGATCCAGCCCAGTATCTCCATGCCCCAGTTCCGCCGGGTCTCATTCTCTACGTAAACAGGATCCTCAACGCCTTTCTGTGCTTCCATCACTTTGTCATCAAAAGACTCCGGGCTGGTGATGTTGTAGTAATACTGGGGAACGCTCTCTCCAAAGGTTCCCTGCTTGTCCCTGACTTCCTGATAACGTGACTTGTTCAGGGCATCCTTTTTGATGTAAATCTCAGCCTTTTCCTTATTGATGAGAACAAGCCGCTTTACGTCTCCATCAGAGAGCATTTCCTTGATATCGCCCCAGGTGGTTTTCGTAGCACTTTCACCCAGGTCCATAAACTGCAATGCAATGATTACTATTGCAAGCAGTCCGTAGATCCAGTAAAAATTAAATTTTCCCTTTGGTTTGCCGCCTTTGGGAGAATTTTGGGGATTGTTGGTATTGTTGGTGTTTTGTTCTTCTGCCATTATGTCTTCCTTCTAAATAGGTAAAATCAATCGAATAACTAGTCTTCAAATCTTGTAATATCTGCATCAGCCCACAAATCCTCCAAATTATAGAATTTCCTGACCTCCTTCTGAAAGATGTGTAAGACCACGTCAACGTAGTCTATCAAAATCCATTCCGCATTTTCGTAGCCTTCGGTGTGCCATGGTTTTTCGCCCGTCTTTTCTTTGACCAACCGGATGGCTTCATCCGCGATGGCATCAACCTGTGTTTTCGAATTACCATGACAAATAACAAAACGGCTGCATACCGAATTGGGTATTTTGCCCAGGTTAAGGCTGACCACATTTTCTGCCTTTTTGTCCTGAACTGCCTGAATGATTGTTTCGTTTAACTTTTCTGTTGAAGTCTTTTCAGATTGTATCATACGCAGAGATTCCGCTTTGTTTGCAAAAATAAGCATTTTTAAGCTTTTTCAAATATAAGGCATTCAAGCTCTTAATTCGTATATTTTTGCCTAAAACATCTTTCTTATTAAAGTTAGCTGAAACATAAATTTTTGTTCTTTTGTTAAACTGAATAAATTTATAAATATGTTCAATGGAATTGGTCACAACATATTGCGAATCAAGACAATTGAATCAACAAACAAGTACGTTTTAGGTTCACTTGAAAATGATAATTATGCAGCGGGAACAGTAGTAGTTACGGATTTTCAGGAAGCGGGAAAAGGGCTGGGCAAGAATCGCTGGGAAAGTGAAGCCGGCAGGAACCTGCTCCTTTCTGTTGTGCTGAAGCCGCTTTTTCTTGAGCCCCGGTACCAGTTTTACCTCAATAAATTTGTTTCCCTGGGGGTATATGATTTTATCCGTTCCCTGCTTCCTGATAAAAGGATTTCAGTTAAATGGCCCAATGATGTTTATATTGATGATGGTAAAGTAGCCGGGATACTGATCAACAATACACTTAAGGGAAGGCACTTTGAATTCGTAGTTGCAGGCATTGGTGTAAATATCAATCAGGAAGTTTTTGTTTCGGATGCCCCGAATCCTGTTTCAGTCATTCATTACCTGAGGGATTCCCTGGATCTGGAAAAATGCCTGAAATCTCTTTTGACTTGCCTCAACGAACGCTACAGGCAGCTTGAAAACCAAGAGTGGGATAAGATCGACACAGATTATACCAAGGCATTGTATCGTTATGATTCCTATTCAGTTTTTCAAAAAGAGGGTAAAAAGTTCAATGGCAGGATAAAAGGAGTTACGGAATATGGATTGCTAATTATTCAGAAGGTGGATGGTGAAATTCTGGAATTTGATTTCAAAGAAGTTGAGTTTGATTTGTAATAAAACCGATTTTTCCCGGATGTTTCTTTAAACCGGGGTTCATTGTACAGATCGCTCTGAGCTTTAACTCGAAGATCGCTTAGCTTATTTTTGCAGTCAACATAAGCCAGGCCCAGCAGGAGAAATCACTTTTCCCTTTTGAGAATCCCTGTATGTTTTCGAGGGATTCCTGGGGCAGCATGAATGAGTATCCTCCCTGAAGTTCGATTTCATTATACAGCAGCCATTTCATGCTCAGGTCTATTTCCGAAGCAAGGCTTTTGTTTTTTTTAACGCCCTCAATCAACACTTCCCTGGCCAGTTCAAAATAATGGTAAGCTGCTTCTATTCTAATTTTTTCCCAGGGATGAAATTCCGCCACTGCAAAATAATCTGCCAGTCCGGCTCCCATGGTTGACTGGGGTATGTTGCTAAAATAATCCATGTAGCCATAGTAACGATGCCTTGCCCCGTATAAAACATCAAAAAGCTGATCTTTTTTCCCGCTCATCTCCGTGCCTGGTTTATTTCCTGAGATCAATACCCATCCTGCTTTGTACCGCATCTTCCCGGATTTTACCGCTGCATTGGCCGAAAAGCACCAGGCATCCACATCCAGGCCCTCTCTGTTCTTCCCACTTTGGTAATAAGCACTTCCGCTTAGGTTGAGGTTGTTTTTGTCATAGCTCAAGTAGGTACCATAGGTATTTCTTACATATAGTACCTGTGTGGTATCCGATTTCTCATAAGCTGCAAAAAGTACCATGATATTTGACCGGAAAGATTCTCCCCAATTCTTCGAAAGATGTATGAAATTCAGGCTCTTGATCCTGTCTTCCGGAAAAAAATTTTCAAAAAGCAGATCATGGGTATTGTTCCAGGAGATTGCAAACTCAGCCTCCAGGAAAGGATGCTTGAAACGGTAAAGGAGCGCATCATAAGATAAGGAATGCTGATTCCAGTTCCTCCCCCACAGCAGGCGGTAATCATCATACATAAAATACTGCCTCCCTATTTTTACGGAAGAATGTTTCAGGAATTTCATTTCAATCCATGCTTCGTTCATGTCGAGGCTTGCATCATCCCCAAAAACGCCCGTTGAAGAAACCAGGCTTTCGTCTCCCCAAAGGCGTACATCCTGGATTGAGATGCCCAGGCTATAAAATGATTTGCTGTAGCTGGCACTTAAGCGTGTTCGCTGGCTGATGATCCAGGCGGGTTCCTGGGAAGCATCTTTCAGTTTTTTATATCCGGCTCTCATTTCGGCCCTGGGCCGGATCTCTGCGGAAAAATCAAATTGGGCGCTTAATGAAACAACCAAAGTTATTAGGATTGCTGTTAAAATACTTTTTTTCATATCCGTAAAATTAATAAAACAAACCATTCATGTAAGCTCGTGTCTTCTCTTCCTTTGGATTCTCAAAAATCTGCTTTGCCTTACCCTGCTCAATCACTTCCCCCATATACATGAAGATCACATGATCGGCTATGCGCCTGGCCTGTCGTAAAATGTGGGTAACAAGCACGATGGTATATCTTTTTTTCAACTGGAGGAACATTTTTTCTATGGCCTGGCTGGATACAGGATCCAGGGCAGAGGTGGGCTCATCGGCAAGGATGATGACGGGATCAACCGCCAGTCCACGGGCAAGGCAAAGCCTTTGTTGTTGTCCGATACTCAGGCTGCCTGCAGGTTCTTTTAACCGGTCTTTGACCTCTTCCCATAAATTGACCTCTTTCAGGTAGTGTTCAACCCGTTTCTGCAGGAATGCCTTTTTCTTTCGTCCGCTGATCCTGAGGCCGTAAGTCACATTGTTGAAGATACTCATAGGAAGGGGGTATGGTCTCTGAGAAAGTAGTCCCATTTGCTTTCTGATCCTGGTAATATCCTTGTGGCCGTTCAGAATGTTTTCCTGCCCGAGCATGATCTTTCCACTGGTCCTTACATCGGGATAAAGGTCGGTGAGCCGGTTAAGACTTTTTAGTAAGCTTGTTTTACCGCATCCTGAGGGACCCAGAATTACCGTGATCTGATTTTCGGGAATACTGGCAGAGATGTTTTTCAGGATATGATGTTTTCCAATAAATAAGTTCAGATCCTGTATGCTAATTTTAGGTGATCGATCCATTTAAAATTCGATTTTGTTTTTATTGTATTTTCTAGATAAGAATCTTGATGCCAGGCTGATTATCAGAATGATTGCAATCAGTACCACTGCGGAAGCATATGCCCGGTTCTGGACTTCGGGGATTGGTGAACTGAGCTGAAAAAAGATGGACAGGGGCAGGGTGGCCGTGGGTTGGTTAAGTGATGTGGGAATATGATCGGTATAACCTGTGGTAAACAGGATGGAGGCTGCATCTCCGATCGCACGGCCAAAGGAAAGCAAAATGCCTGTAATGATCCTGGGGATACACTGTCTGAAAAAAACGCGGTAGGAAATCTCAGAATACGTGGATCCCAGGGATAGTGATGCTTCCAGTAAGCCTGTAGGAACCGACTTAAATACTTCATCCATTGCTCTTACCATGATGGGGATAATAAAGAGCGTTACCGTTATGATACCGGCTAAAAGGGAAGCTCGCAGACCAAAATAGATCATGATGGTAAAGCCGAAAGCACCGTAAACAATGGAGGGAACACCCCATAGCAGGTCGAGGAAGAAACGGATGGTGTTAAGAAGTTTTTTTCGTTTCACCAGGTGAACATTCATGAAAAGTGCCACCGGCAAACCTAGCAAAAAGGCTAACAATGTGGCTCCCAATGACAGGTATAAAGATCCGATGATGGCATTCAGTATGCCGCCCTCTTTTCCGAAATAGAATCCCCCTTTGGGGTTTTGCGTTAGCATTTCCCAGGATAGGGAAGGTAAGCCTTTGTATAAAACGCTGAAGATAATGAGGAAAAGAACAAATGCGATGGCCACGGTAGACAGGAACATCAGCACCCTGAAAAATTTTTCTTCCGTATTTCTGAGTTTTTGTAAAAACATTATCGAGATTGTTTTTCCATTTTAATGATCAATAACCTGGAGACAAAGTTGAAAAGCAACACCACCGTGAAAAGGATCAGAGCGGCCAGCATCAATGCCGAATCGTACATGGGAATAGAGAGCATTTCCCCGTAGTTNNGTGGTTGAAAGACTCCGCTGGGGATCTTTATCACATTACCCACCACCATCAGCACAGCAATAGTCTCTCCGAAAGCCCTTGATAGTCCTAACCCAAAGGCGGAAACAATGCCCGGTAAAGCTTTTTTGATCAGGACATACTTTACGGTTTGCCATTTGGTTGCCCCAACAGAAAGTGAAGCCTCGGAGAGTTCGGCCGGTATCGTTTTGAATACCTCAATCAGTATGTTTAATGCAAAAGGAATGATCATGATGGAAAGCACGATGGATCCGGCCAGGATGGAATAGCCCGAAACTTCCTTGTTGAACAGCGGGCCAAGAAAGTCTGATATGAATGGTACGATAACCAGGATTCCCCAAACACCATAAATCACTGAAGGGATGCCCGCCAGAATGTCGATCACAGGATGCATAAACTTTAACACCCATGATCTGGCATATTGTGTAAGGTGAATGGAAGTTAACAGACAGACCGGGGCTATCATGAGCATAGCGAAAAAAGTTACCCATAGAGAACTGACGATAAAAGGATAAAAACCGAACTGACCCGACATGGGATGCCAGTCTTTGGAAAAGATCAGTTTAACCAGAGAATGTTCCGACAGCAGCATTTCCGATTTCCAGAGCAGACCCGCACCGATCATGAAAGGCAGGACAATAACGATGCCCAGGGCAAATCCCATCCAGTAGCGATGAAATCTGTCGCGTACCACCCGGCCCGGCCGGATGCTCCGGTAAATCATGCGTGCTGTCATTGAAGGCGTTTAAGTTCTTGCTGTATCTTATCGTCAGCGAGTTTAACATAACCTGCTTCGGATACAAAGTTCTGGCCTGCAGTCAGTATCCATTCGAGAAACAGCTTTACCAATTCATCCTTTGGCTGGCCTTTGGATACAAAATAGAGTTCACGGGCTGGCGGAGAGGGATAGACATTATTCTTAATGGCTGTCATTACAGAATCCAGACTTCCATAAAAATCTTCATCAGGGCTGATCCGTCCATCCCCGTTCAGGTCAATAGGGATCACTTCCAGGCCCTGGTATTTTTTGCGTGATTGTATGTCATATATGTATACCACATTGTTGTATCCCAGTCCCATGCGGTCATTTTTTACTGCATCGGCCATGCCTGGATCCCCAAAAACACCAACCCCATGCAAAGCTTCCTGGCTGGCCCCCAGAAAAAGTCCCCACATCTGCGCTGCCCCACATGCGTCTGAGCGGGTATAAGCATTTATTTTGTTATCATTGGCTCCTTTAAAGAATTCCTCCCAGTTGTGTTCCTTTTCCAATAAGAATAAATCGGAAAATGCGTTTTTGCTCAATCCCTGCTCTTGGATCACCGGGAGGTTTGGATTCTTTGCGTTGCAGGTGGCAAGCACCGCATCTTTGGCAACGGCAATTTTCCAGGCGCCCTGCGCTTCTTCCTCTGTACTCACTTCCCTGGAGAACATGCCCAGGTCAACCATGCCCGATAATGCATCAACCATTCCTTTGCCGGCTCCACCGGCAGAGATGTCTATTCTTATGTCGGGGTATGTTTTATTGAATTCTTCGGCCCATTTTACTGTGAGCGGGTAAAGAGCAAAGGCCCCTGAAATGGAGATTGTTCCTTTTATCCTGTCTGCCTTTTCTGATTCCTTCTTTTGAGCAGAATTGCAGGACTGCGACAACACTGCACAAATTATTAAAATTGGAATAATTGTCTTTTTCATTTCGGTTTATTGATCATTGCCTCTCAGTGCTAATAATAAACAACAGGTAAGTAGGGCCCATTGCTGATCTGGCACCATGTATGCAATATGTTCGTGCAGCAAAATTAAGATGTGCCAGGGGATAAAGAAACCCCTCAAATACTTAAATATCTGTGACTAAATCCCAAATTTGAATAGGTTGAAAAGGGTGGGTATTTATACTAATTAAATTTCGACAATCTGGTTTTTGATGGCAAACATTACCAGGCTTGCAGTATTTTTTGAATCGGTTTTGATAAGTAAATTTGCCCTGTGTTTATCTACGGTTCTTTTGCTGATGCATAGTTTTTCTGCAATTTCCTGATTATTCAGGCCCTTACATACATGGTACAGGACTTCGTATTCGCGCTCTGAAAGGTTATATTCACTATGAGGGAATTGAAGGTGTTTGATGTTTTTTACAATCTTATATAATAATTCCTGTGAAAAATAATTACCGCCTGTTGCAACCGACTCAATTGCTTCCTTAACTTCATTGATATCAGTATCTTTCAAGAGGAATCCACGGGCTCCCGCCTCAATCATTTTATAATAATATTGCTCTTCGCCATACATGGAGAGCGCAATGATTTTTGCATTTGGAAATTGAGCCGTGATCTTTTTAGAAGCTTCAATGCCGTTTACCAAAGGCATATCAATGTCAATCAGGATGATGCAATCCTGGTATTGGTGAATATCTTTGAGCAGTTCTTTTCCATTGGCATATTCTCCCGCAATTTCGATATCATCATAGGAACTCAGCAATAATTTCAACCCGTTCCTGAAAAGGTTGTGGTCATCTGCCAACACAACTTTTATTTTTTCCATGTTTCTAGACTTTTACTGAAATGATAACCCTGGTTCCTTGCCCCTCCCGGCTTATTACCTCGTAGGTTCCTTTAATGCTTCTGATACGTGAAATCATGTTTGAATATCCCATTCCTGTTCTTTTGTCGGCAAGCACATTTTCAGCGTCAAAGCCTTTTCCATCATCGATATATTCAAGCCTGATTTTATTTAGTCCCTTATTTAAGTCGATACTGATCATTCCGGCATTGGCATGTTTCAAGGTATTATTAACCAATTCACACACCACGCGATAAAGCACTACTTCGGTGTTTTCATCTACTCTATCATCCTCCAGATTAGTATTAAAATTAAATTTTAATGAATGGGTTTCTTCAAGTTTTCTGGTAAAATTTCTGATTGCACTAACCAGTCCAAAGTTGCTGAGAATATGTGGGCTGAGATTGTTAGAGATTTCCTTCAGGCTTTTGATCGCTTCATTGATCGCCAAATCGGTATTGAGGATGATCTCTTTGTTTTTTGGGTCTTTCTCTAGTTTTGCCAGATGTGAGACGGACATTTTAACCGTGGACAGGATGGGGCCCAGGCCATCGTGAAGGTCCTTGGCAAAACGTTTTCTTTCATTCTCCTCTGTTTTAATGATCGCATCAAGGATCCTTTTTTGTGTTTCCTGTCGGATCTTTTCTACCCTGCTCAGATAATTGAAAAGTTCGCTGATCAGAATTACTCCGGCTGTGATAACAATGGAGGTGATAACAGTTAACCAGGAATTGAACTGATTGAGGTTTTCAGCATAGTCGTTATGAATGTATGAAAGAAACTCAAGAAATCGCCGGACTGCCATAAAGAGAAACCCCAGCGATATCAAAATCCAGGAAAGCCTGTACTTTGTTTTCTTTGTCAGGCGCAGTGCGATCACCGCTGCAATAAACTGCAATACGATCGAAACAATCAGTGCCGCCAGGGTATACATTTCTTAAGCTATTAATCACGAACAAAATTACACAGAAGAATTAATATTTAAGTGCTTTCTATGTGAAAAAGAAGAAATTCTCCGCAATTGAGATGGCCTGATATTGAAATGAAGGATGAGGCGGTTGAGAAGGAAGTTTGTTTTTACTCCATCTCTTCCTTCAACTTTTCTACCATAATATTCACCAGGTTTTGCAGTGGGCGTTTCACCATCATCAGCATCATGGGATTGATATTTGCTTCGAGTTCAATGCGGACCCTGGTTTGATCTGTGTCAATTTTTGTAAGATAAGAGATCATATCAAAATCAAAAGGAGCTTCTTCTGATTTCATATGCACTTTTTCATCCTGAACGGTATTTTCAATCTTCATGCTGATATCGGCCATGCCCTGTATGGTAAAAGAACAGGTGCTGTGGCTTGACTTCCAGTTGGTCACCTGCTCAGGCATGAGTTTTTCAAAATTATTGAAATCACTCAGGAAATTATAAATATATCCTGCTGTATTCTTGATCGTGAGATCTTCGCTTGTAAATTTAGCCATGCTTAAAATTTTTCAGCCCATTTTTTGGGGTCTTTTCTCCATTCCACCAATGAGTCGTGATCGGCATCACTGATGTATTTAATTTCCAATGCTTTTCTGATGAGTGACTCATAATCCGAAAGGGTGTATAGTTTCACAACTGCCTTTTTAAAATTATCCAGGGCAATGTCGAGATTGTAAGAAAAGATTGCCACCATCCCGATCACCTCACAACCGGCTGCGGAAAGGGCGTCCACTGCCTGCAGGCTGCTTTTTCCTGTACTTACAAGGTCTTCGATCACCACGACCTTCTGACCTTTTTCCACCACGCCTTCGATCTTATTTTCGAGGCCATGGGCTTTTTGTGAAGAGCGTATGTAAACAAATGGTTTGTCAAATTCCTGCGCCACCAGCGCTCCCTGGGCAATACCCCCTGTTGCAACACCTGCAAGCACATCAGGTATTTCAAAAGCATTCCGGATCACTTTTGCGAACTCATCCCGGATAAAATCCCTGATTTTGGGAAAAGACAGGGTGATCCTGTTATCGCAATAAATGGGGGACCTCAACCCGGAAGCCCAGGTAAAAGGCTCACTGGCATTCAGCTTTACTGCATTGATCTGCAGCAGGAATTCAGCTACCTTCTGTGCACTTTCTTCGTTGTATTTCATGCTGCAAAAATAGGAAATTGTTCGATTGTTCGATTGTTCGATTGTTCAATTGTTCAATTGATAAAATGTTCGATTGTTCAAATGTTCAAATGGTACGATGTCTCCTATTCTCCCAGTCTCCATAGTCGCCTTCATCGCCTTCATCGCCTCAGTCGCCTTAGTCGCCCCCGTCGCCCCCGTCGCCAATATCCCAAATATTCCTACCTTTGTTATTGAACAAAAAAATAGGCTATGGAAAAGATCGCAGTCTTTCCGGGTTCCTTCGACCCCATTACCAAAGGGCATGAATCCATCATTCTCAGGGCACTGCCTTTGTTCGACAGGATCATAGTGGCCATCGGACAAAATTCCGATAAAAAAGCCCTGTTCAGCCTGGAGAACAGAAGGGCATGGATCGAACATACCTTCAAGGGTGAGCCCAGCATTTTGGTAGATACTTATTCCGGTTTAACGGTTGATTATTGCCGGAAAGTAAAGGCGAATTATCTACTTCGTGGACTCAGGACTTCCGCTGATTTCGAATTTGAAAGAAGCATCGGGCAGGTAAACAAAAAGATCTACCCGGAAATAGAGACCATCTTTCTGCTCACTACCCCGGAACTGACTGCCATCAATTCATCCATTGTGCGGGATGTTTTTAAACATGGCGGGGATATCAGCCAGTTTGTGCCAATAGGTGTTGTGTTGATTCAATAAATGGAAACAATGGGCGTTCAAATTTTACCTAAACCTGTCAAGATGAGAAAAGCATTCCTACTCCTCTGTATCTTTCTTATAAGTGCTTTCACAGTATTTGCTCAAAAAACTCTGATTCAGGGGACTGTGGAAAATGCCAAAAACAAAACGATCAGACTGGTGACCTATGACGACATGATCTCCTTCCTTGAGGTGGAGGTTGCATCCAGCCCGATCAATAAACAGGGCCATTTCCGGATGGAAGTGGATCTGGGCAAGATTCTGTATACCCACCTCCGCATCGATTACCAGTCATCCGAATTCTATATTGAACCCAAATCAAGTTTCGATCTCCGTGTACATTACAATGATTCAGCCTCCCAGCTTTCCTTTACCAATCCGGTGGAATTGCAATTCGAGATCGCATCTTCAACCGGTAAACTGAATCAGGATATTCATGGCTTTAATAAGCTATACAATGACTTCATCGTTAACAATTTTGAATTCCTTAACAAATTCCGCGACCGAAAACTGATGGAGCATTTCAGGACTGAGGTTGCAAGGGAATTTCCGGATATCCGCAATCCTTACTTCAGAAATTATGTGGATTATACCCTTGTGTCCATTGAAAAGTTCTCCCGCCTGAAATCCTTCAATACAGTGGCACTGGATTATTTTATTGAAAAGCCGGTGCTGTATAAAAACATTGCTTATATGGATTTCTTCAACCAGTTCTTTGAGAAGTACTTCCTGAGTGCCTCCAAAGAGGTTGACTGGGATGAATTTGTTTTTTACATCAACAGCAAACCCGATTATTATCATTTGATAAAGGCGGCTTCCCAGGATGCTTTATTGAAAAATGACCTGCGCATCCTCGAAATGGTGGTCTTGAAAACCCTGAAGGAACTCTATCACCTGCAGGGTATGAATCAGTCAGGGATACAGGATATCCTGAAAACCTCATCTGAAAAGATGCGTTATGAAGAAAACCGGACGATTGCTGCCAACCTGCTTAAGAAACTGAAAAGACTCAAATCGGGCAGTCCGGCCCGGCACTTCAGTTTACCAGTGATCGGAGGGGGAATTTTCTCTTCACAGGACTTTGACAGTACGATTTACCTGAGTTTCTGGAATCAATCCTGCAGATTATGCCTGCAGGAACTTGATTCCATTGCGCAAATTAAATTGAAACACCAGCCGGATATCCTTTTTGTCAGCATCCTCACTGGCCAGGATTCAGCCGGTGTTTCTGACTTTATAGAAAACCGGGGATATGACTGGACCTTTCTCTATTTTGATGACAACTATGAACTTCTGAAAGATTATGAGGTAAGGACGCTACCAGCAAATTATATCATTGGCAGCAGAATGCGGATCATTAAAAACCCCGCATGGCTTCCTGGCGAAAGCCTGGAGCATGTTATCAGGCGATTTTGAGTGGAGTGCACCTGGTCTTTCAATTTCCAATAATTCAACTAACTTTGCTAAGCCTGTTAAACATTTGTTTTATGACAGGACCATGCCGGATTGTCAGTAAATTAAGTGATTTTACGGAAGGAATAATAATTGCTGTTTGTGCTTTACAGAAAATATGAATGCCAATGTTTAAGTCTTTAAGAAAACTATTCGGAACCAAGTCGGAAAGAGATATTAAGAGCATGACCCCCATGGTCAACAGGATCAAGGAGGTGTATGAGGAGGTCAAAAAGCTAAGCAATGATGAACTGAGGGCCAAAACCCTGGAGTTTAAGGAAAAGATCAGGGAATACCTCGCCGAAGAAGAAAGCAGTATTGCTGACCTCAAGCAACAGATCGGGCAGGAGGAAGATATTGAAGCGAGGGAGAAACTCTGGAATGAGGTTGATAAACTGGAGAAGCAGAGCTATGATAAATCGCAGGAGATTCTCGAACAGATATTGCCGGAAGCATTTGCTGTGATGAAAGATACCGGCCGCCGTTTCAAAGAGAACGAAAGCATTGAAGTTACGGCCACAGATTTTGACCGTAAGCTTGCTGCAGAAGCCGAGCATATCAGCATCAAAGGAGACAGGGCCATTTATAAGAATTCCTGGATGGCGGGCGGCAACCAGATCACCTGGGACATGATCCATTACGATGTACAGCTCATCGGCGGTATCGTGCTGCATCAGGGAAAGATCGCCGAGATGGCCACCGGTGAAGGTAAAACACTGGTTGCTACCCTGCCAGTATACCTGAATGCCCTTCCCGGAAAAGGGGTTCACCTGGTAACAGTGAATGATTACCTGGCCAAACGTGACTCCGAATGGATGGGGGTGTTGTTTCAGTTCCATGGATTGAGCGTGGACTGCATCGATAAACATGAACCCAATTCCGATGCCAGGAGAAATGCTTACCTGGCTGATATTACCTACGGAACAAATAATGAGTACGGCTTTGATTACCTGCGAGACAACATGACTGGCAATCCCAAAGAGCTTGTGCAAAGGGTACACAATTTTGCTATCGTGGATGAGGTTGACTCTGTGCTGATCGATGATGCCCGTACACCACTAATTATTTCCGGGCCTACCCCAAAAGGCGATGAGCAAGAGTTTCATGAACTGAGACCTGCCATTGAAAAACTATATGGTGCACAAAGAAAGCTGGTTACCCAGATCCTGGCAGAGGCCAAAAACATCCTGAACCAGGAAAAACTGGGACCCGATCAGGAAAAGGAGGGTGGAAAACTGCTTTTCAGGGCATTCAGGGGATTGCCCAAGAACAAGGCACTCATTAAATTCCTGAGTGAGCCCGGCATGAAGAGTCTGATGCAGAAAACGGAAAATTTCTTTTTGCAGGAACAACAAAAGAACATGCACATCGTCGATGAAGACCTTTTTTTCGTGATCGACGAAAAGAACAATACCATCGATATTACCGAAAAAGGAATTGACCTCATTACAGAGTCTTACCAGGAGTCTGATTTTTACGTACTTCCGGATATTGGTACCGAACTGGCAGAGCTTGAAAAATCTGATCTTCCGGATGAGGATAAGATGAAAAAGAAAAATGAGATCCTAACCAATTTTTCCATCAAATCCGAACGGGTGCATTCGGTGAACCAATTGCTCAAAGCATATGCCTTGTTCGAGAAGGATGTAGAATACGTGATCATGGATAACAAGATCAAGATCGTGGATGAGCAGACGGGTCGTATCCTGGAAGGAAGAAGGTATTCCGATGGTTTGCACCAGGCCATAGAGGCAAAGGAGAACGTAAAGGTAGAGGCAGCAACCCAGACTTATGCCACCATCACCCTGCAGAATTATTTCAGAATGTACAACAAGCTATCCGGTATGACCGGTACTGCTGAAACCGAAGCAGGTGAATTCTGGGATATCTATAAACTGGATGTGGTGGTAACCCCGACAAACAAACCCATTGTCCGGGATGATCGCGAAGACCTGGTTTATAAAACCAAGCGTGAGAAATTAAATGCTGTGATCGATGAGATCGAGAACCTCGTGAAGAATGGCCGGCCGGTGCTGGTGGGCACTACCTCGGTGGAAACTTCTGAGCTCCTCAGTAAACTTCTGCAGCGTAAAAAACTCAAGCACAATGTGCTGAATGCCAAATTGCATCAGAAAGAAGCCCTGGTGGTAAAAGAAGCTGGAATTGCCGGTACAGTGACCATAGCCACCAATATGGCGGGCCGTGGTACCGACATCAAACTGGGTGATGGCGTGAAAGAATCCGGTGGTCTGGCCATCATTGGTACGGAAAGACATGACTCCAGGCGCGTAGATCGCCAGCTCAGAGGACGTGCCGGAAGGCAGGGAGACCCGGGTAGCTCGCAGTTTTTTGTATCCCTGGAGGACGATCTGATGCGCATGTTCGGCTCCGGCAGGATCTCAAGCATCATGGACCGGATCGGACTGAAAGAAGGGGAGGTAATCCAGCATTCCATGATCACCAAATCCATCGAACGGGCCCAGAAAAAAGTTGAGGAAAATAATTTTGGGATCCGGAAACGCCTCCTGGAGTATGATGATGTAATGAACTCCCAGCGTGAAGTGATCTATAAGAAACGCCGCCACGCACTATACGGCGACCGTCTGGCAGTTGACATCAGCAATATGATGTTCGATGTATGTGAGAACATTGTGCAGTCATACCAGGAACAAAAGGACTTTGAAGGCTTTAAAATGGAACTGCTGAAACAGATGGCAGTTGAGTCACCTTATGATGATAAAGAGTTTTTCAGCCTTGCACCAGCCGAGATCACACAGAACATATACGAAAAGGTTTATCAGAATTACCGGCAAAAATCGAAGATCATTGCTGAGAAAACCTATCCGGTGATCAAAGATGTTTACGAGCGGAATACGCCCTATGAAAATATTGCCATTCCCATTACCGATGGCAGTAAAACTATGAATGCAGTGGCCAATCTCAAAAAGGCTTACGAAGACAAAAGCAAGGAGGTGATCCTTTCAATTGAAAAAGGCATTAGCCTGGGCATCATTGATAATGCCTGGAAGGATCATTTACGTGAAATGGATGATCTGAAACAGTCGGTTCAGAATGCCCAGTATGAGCAGAAAGATCCCCTGCTTATCTACAAGTTTGAGTCCTTTGAATTGTTCAAGAAGCTGATCCAGAAAATCAATGAGGAGATCGTGTCATTTCTCATTCGAGCAGATATCCCGATCCAGAATGCTGACAGTGTTCAGGAAGCCCAGGCGCCCAGGGGAATTGATATGAGCAGGATGAAAGAGGAGCGCACCGATCTGCTCTCCCAGGCTCATGCCGATACCCAGGGACCCAGAAAGGCGGCTCCGGTAAAAGCAGAGAAAAAAATCGGCCGCAATGAAAAAGTGAAAGTCCGCTACAATGATGGCAGGGAAGTAGTGAGAAAATATAAGCAGATTGAACCCGACCTGAAAAGAGGGGCCTGTGAGCTCGTGAATTAGTGATATCTTCATAAAAAAAACGTACTTTTACAGGAAAAAATGAACATGAAGAAGTACCAGCTTTTTCTGCTCTTTTCAATGGGCTTGAGCATCTGTTTTTTCTCCTGTAAGAAGATCAATGATACAGGAGATGGCATCAAGATTTATACCATTGATGATAATATTGTAAATCCACCGGATTCATTCCTGCTTCAATATAACCTGAAGACCAATATCAATTATTCCGTTCGCATCATGTTTGGGAACGATTCATCCGGATACGTCTGGCAGATCGGCAAGCAAAATAGTTTCAGCACGCGATTCTGGATTTCACGACCATCGGATGATTCTACCTTTTTTGTGCAGGATAATGTGCTTGTCGGACTGAAAAACCACGTTAATTATGAGTTTATTGCCAATAATAATAATTACCAGGATCCCCGGAAATTGATTATAAAGTTCAAAAAGCTAAACCTGAATTATAACACCTTTAACAACAAATTTTAACAGATGAAGAATTTTACGAGAAGAGTTTTACTACTGAACATACAGCTTTTTACTGCATTGCTTTCTTTTGCACAGATTGGCTATAGCCCACAAATTGAGAATATCCTGCAGGAGGTCACAGAATCCAGTATCAGTGTGTCTACCCAAGAGTTGTCGGGCTATATTCCCACCTCCATCAATGGGAACCCATATACGATACAATCGCGGTACTGGTTGTCGGAAGGCAATGAAATGGCAGCCGAATGGATCTATGAAAGATTTGAGGATTACGGATATTCGCCAGAATACCAGTTATTTGATAATACCGGAATCAATGTGATCGCTACCAAAACTGGCACAAATTTCCCGGGACAGTATTTTATCATTTGCGGGCACTATGATGATATGCCCAGCGGCGGAACTGCTCCGGGAGCTGACGACAATGCCTCCGGCACGGTCGCCACCCTGGAAGCAGCACGAATCCTTGCGAGTTATGATTTTCCTTACACCATTAAGTTTATTGCATGGGATGAGGAAGAGATCGGGCTGGTTGGCAGTTATTATTATGCCAATCAGGCTGCTACGAACGGGGATACCATCCTGGGTGTGATCAACCTGGATATGATCGCCTGGGATTCGGATGGAGACAACAAGGTTTCCATTGCCACCAACAACAACTCTGCTGAGCTTACTTCCGACATGGTGGATGTTATGCAGATGTATGTGCCGGAACTGGATCCCAACTTTATCAGCACAACAGCAAGCGACCATTCACCCTTCTGGCAGAATGGCTATCCGGCCGTGTTGTTGATCGAGGACTGGAATGATTTCAATGCTTATTATCACACGCCAGGTGATCATTTTGATATTCTCGATATTCCTTATTTTTTGAAAAATACACGGGCTTCTCTGGCCACTCTGCTTTCCCTTGCCTGGGATTATAAAATGAACATGCAGCATGAACAGCTCGTTTCAGGGAATTTTACTTCGGAGCGAGAAGCTGTTCTGATCATTGAATCCTTTCACGAGATTGCAGCTGGCGACAACGAACCGAGATTGTATTATCAGGTTGATGGAGGTCCTTTTGATTTTCTTGCTCCCTTCGAGATCAATCAGGATACTTTTAGATTCTTGATTCCCGGTCAGCCCATGGAATCGGTGGTCAATTATTATTTTGCGGCACAGAATGAGGCCTCTGGCTTTGTATCCACTTTGCCTGCAGGTGGCCGGGGAATTGATCCGCCAGGCACCCAGGCACCGGAAGGCTTCTTTACTTACAGTATCCTTGATATTGTGAACAATAGCTTATGCTCACAGAATACCCCTTTGCCAATCGAGGACCTGAGCAGTACAATCGATACGATTAGACTGGAAGAGCATGGGGAACTGCTGGACCTCAACGTGGAGGTTTCGATTGAACATACTTATATCAGTGATCTCGATATTTATCTGATCGCACCCGGTGGTGCTTTGATCCGCCTCAGTTCTGGAAATGGAGGTAGTGCAGGCCAATATGCAGGTACGATTTTCGATGATGAGGCTGAAATGTCAATAACCCAGGCCTCGCCACCATTTACCGGGCATTTTAAGCCCGAAATTCCTTTGAGTCTGCTGGATGGCATGGATGTATATGGCGACTGGATTTTGAAAGTGCAGGATGGTGAAGAGAACGATACCGGGGAACTGACGGATTATTGTCTGCACTTCCAGTATACAAACGAAACGACAACTATTGCTGAGAATAAAAAGCAAAGGGTAGTCATGCACCAGAATTACCCAAACCCTGTTAAGTATTCCACAAGAATCGTGCTTGAACTTGAACAGGCAATAGCAATTGAACTGGATGTTTTTGACCTTCTGGGCAGGAAAGTAAAGAATATTTATGCAGGTGACTTGCAAAAAGGCAAACACTATTTTGACCTCAATGTGAGTGGATTGGAAAATGGCCAGTATTTGTATAAGCTCCAGGGCGAGCAAATAAAAATCGTAAAACCCTTTATCATCACAAAATAATCAAATGAAGTACAGGCGAATTTTATTAAAACTGAGCGGTGAAGCATTGATGGGCTCCAGGGAGTATGGTTTGGACCCGCAGCGGCTCGCTGATTATGCAAATGAAGTTAAGAGTATTCATGAGCAAGGCGTACAAATAGGTATTGTCATTGGTGGAGGAAATATTTTCAGAGGCCTGCAAGGATCTACTGAAGGCATGGACCGCGTGCAGGGTGACTATATGGGCATGATGGCCACAATAATCAACGGTATGGCCCTGCAGGGAGCTTTCCTTGAACTGGGTATGAAAGTTAAACTTTTGAGCGGACTGCTTGTAGAAAAAGTAGCCGAACCTGCCAGCGGACCGAAGGCCAGGGAATACATGGAAGCCGGCAATGTGGTGATTATTTCGGGTGGAACGGGCAATCCCTTTTTTACTACAGATACAGCCGCTGCTCTGCGAGCTGTTGAGATTAATGCCGATGCTTTGCTGAAAGGCACCCGGGTGGATGGTATTTATTCTGAAGACCCTGAAAAGAATCCTGATGCAATTAAATATGATAGTCTCAGTTTTGATGAAGCATACAGCAAGGGTTTGAAGATCATGGACCTGACTGCTTTTACCCTGTGTAAAGAAAATAAACTACCACTCCTGGTTTTCGATATGAACCAGCGGGGAAATCTCGAAAAGATCATTCACGGAGAAATAGTTGGGACTCTTGTTAGCCAATAGGTCTATCCTGTAATGAAAAAGTTTTAATGAGATTATTGCATTTGGATACTTGCCTGTTATATTGATTTTTCTTTGGACGCAAGCATGAAAATCCAATTTAAAATCATTTTGTATTTTTGTTTATCAATCAAAATTTGAACACCGATGAGCGAAGAAACAAAGATGGTACTTGATGAGGCCGAAGAAGGCATGCAAAAAGCCATATCACACCTGGATAAAGAATTTCAAAAAATACGTGCAGGAAAGGCAAGTCCGCAATTGCTTGAAGGGATTAAAGTGGATTATTATGGCGTAATGACACCCATTGAGCAAACCGCCAATATCAATACACCCGACCCCAAGCAGATCATTGTGCAACCCTGGGATAAAAGCATGGTGCCTGTTATCGAAAAAGCGATCATGGCTGCTAACCTGGGATTCAATCCCAAAAACGAAGGCGAGGTGCTACGCATTATCATCCCCCCGATCACTGAGGAGCGCAGGAAAGAACTGGTAAAAAAAGCCAAACAGGAAGCAGAGGATACCAAAATCAGTATCCGGAATACCAGGAGAACGGCCAACGATATGGCCAAGGATCTTGAAAAGGAAGGAACACCTGAAGATGAAGTGAAAAGGCTTGAAGATCAGATACAGGAGCTTACAAACAAATTCACCAGTTTGGTGGATGAAAAAATGGAAGCCAAGGAAAAGGATATCATGACAGTATGATTCAGGTCTATTTTGCCATGAAGAAATGGCCTGATTGCAACCTCAGATTGCACTCCCCTGTTATTTTTTTTATCTTTAATATGAAAAATTGAACCACACTATATTCGATCCATGATCGAAGAATTTCTCTGCATGAGGTACGCGGAAAATGTGTTGGTAACTAAAAGGTATGAAAGTTGTTTTCATTTTTCTGATATTGATTTGTGGCTTGCAGGTACAGGCTCAAAACAAGCTGGATAGCCTGAAAGCTAAGTTGCACGCTGCGAATGAAACAGAGAAGGCTGCCCTTTTCCACAAAATGGCACTCATTCTGGGCACCGACTCCCTGGGGCGGTCAATTGAAATGGAAAGCCGGGCCTTGTTATATGCTGATCCGGAATTGCAAAAACAATTAATCCTGGATATCCATAGCAATCTCGGATTTCTCTATTATAAGAAAAGCAACTTTCAGCAGTCAATTTTTTCATTCAATAACGGATTGGAACTTGCCAATGAGATCGGTAAAATTGAAAATGCTGTCAAACTCCTGAATAATCTTGGTGTCATTCACCAGATCCTCGGAATGTATGAAGAGGCGCTTGATTATCTCTTTAAATCATTGAGCCTGAAAAAACAGCTTGCTGATACACTGGGCATGGCCAAAACTCTGAATAATATCAGCGTGATATATAAAAATCTGGGACGATACGATGAGGCTTTCAATTTTACAAAACAGGCACTGGATGTTTATCAAATGCTGAACCGCAAGCCAGAGCTTGCTGATGTATACAATAACCTGGGAACCGTATATGAGGGCCTTGCGTTGAATGATTCCGCCCTAATGTATTATTACAAAAGTTTAAACATTAAAAATGAAATAAATAATTATCAAGGCCTTGCAAATTCTTACAACAATATCGGAGCGATCTATCTTAAAAAGGGATTGTGCGACAGTGCTTACCGGAACTTCATGCTGGCATACCGTATCCGGATAAAGGAAAGAGATAATTTCGGACTGGTCAGATCACTCAACAACATTGGAAGATATTATCTAATAATGGGAAATTACGACAGTGCGCTGACGTATTTCAATAAAAGCCTTGGGATCTCAAGGTCATATAAAATGTTTGAGAATCTGCAAAGCAGTCATGCAAATCTTGCTCGAACCTTTGATTCGATCGGGCAAGTGGATAGTGCATATGCTCATTACAAACAATTCGTCAGATTTAAAGATACAATACAAAACAGGCAAATTCAGGATAAACTGTCGAATCTGACAATACACTACGAAACCCAAAAACTGGAGCAGGAAAAACTGCTTTTTGAAGAAAAGTACGAAATACAACAGGAAAAGCGCGTTAACAACCTTTACTTAATGCTGATCATCAGTATTCTTTTGTTAGGACTTCTGGTGATCGCATTCTCCCGGTATAAAGTTAAAAACCGGGCCAACAAGCGGCTTTCGGAAAAGAACCAGATGATATCAGCCAAGCAGCAAGAGCTGGAGAAAATCCTCGAAAGGCTTCATGAAAGTGAAAGGCAATACCGCGACCTGAATGCCACCAAAGACAAATTATTCAGTATCATTGCCCATGATTTAAAAAGTCCCTTTAACATAATCACAAGCTTTGCTGATATTCTTGCGAAAGAGTGGGATGAGCATAGCCCGGAAGAAAGAACCAGCTATTTAAATGCTGTCCGGGATTCATCCGTTAATACATTGAGATTACTGGAAAACTTATTGGCCTGGGCCAGGGCTCAAACTGGAAATATTACCTTTCATCCGGAAAAAATTAATTTAAGGGATCTCCTGGATGAGGTTTTAAAGTCATTCAGCCTAAACATTGAGAGCAAGGATCTAAATGTTCATACCAAAGTCGATGCATCCCTGCAGGTCTGGGGAGATAAAAACATGCTGCAAACCATTCTTCGCAATCTGCTTTCCAATGCGATCAAGTTTACCCCAAATAGGGGAGCAATCAGAATCAATGCCATCTGTCATCCCGAAGAATGTGTTGTCAGTGTTAATGACAGTGGTACAGGAATGACAAAAGAGGAGCAGGAACGACTTTTTAATATTCATGATCACATGCAGAAGGAAGGGACGAACAAGGAGGCCGGTACAGGTCTGGGGCTCATTTTATGCAGGGAATTTGTCGATATGCATAGAGGCAGTATCTGGGTCCACAGCTCACCTGGAGAGGGCAGTGAGTTTTATTTTTCATTGCCCCGCCATAAGTAGCTTCCTTCATTCAGATCGCTATATCTTTTCAGTTAATTTTTTTACCAGTCTGAACTGGCTAAGGAATTCTTTTGCAATGATCCTTAGTACCGTATAGGAAGGAATTGCCAGGATCATACCTGCAATCCCGGCCAGGCTGCCGGCCATGATAATTACCAGGAAGATCTCTATCGGTCTCGCTTTTACGCTGGTGGAGTAGATCAGAGGTTGCAGAACAATGTTATCGATCAGATTGGCAATCAGGAAAACGGACACAATGCCTGTTGTGAGCCATCCTATCTGGTCGTATTGTCCGAGACTCAAAGCAGAAGTGACCCCGAAAAACACACCAATGGATCCTCCGATGAGTGGACCCAGGTAAGGAATGATATTCATCAGACCTCCCAGAAAGCCAATGATAAGGGCATTTTTTACCCCGATGATTGTCAGGCCGATCGTTAGCAAAGTCATCATGGAAAGCAATTCTCCCATAAGCCCGATAAAATACCTGGACAGTAGGTATTTTACCTGTCCGATTACTTTTTTGATCTGTTCCTCATACCTTTCCGGAAACAAAAGGATGAGAAATCCACGTAGCATATTCTCATCGCGGAGAAAAAAGAAAGTGATGAACAAAATTGAAAAGATGCCCATCAGCAAAGAGCCAGTTGCACTGAGTACATTGGCAAATATGTTGGAGAAAGCCGTCAGGTTGACTATGTGTTCGAGCTGGTTCTTGACCGAACTTTCGATTGTTTCCCCTTCGTGAATAAAATCGATGCGTTTTAAAAACTCCTCCAGTGATTGAATCGGGCCCCTGAAATGCTGCAGTACATCATTTACATTGATGGAGGAGATCATCTCTGCCTGCCGGGTGATCAGGGGAACAAAGAAAAATAAAAACCCGACCAGCAAACCGATCATAATGACCATGGTGAATAAGGCACTTATGCTTCGGGGGAGATAATTTTTCCTGATCTTGATCCTGTCGAAACGTTTTACCAGCGGTTGGCCCATGATCGACAAAACCGCGGCAATGATGATGTAAACAACGATATTCCAGAAATACCAAACCAGGAAGCCCAGGAACAGGATGCCGAGGAGGGCGAATAAGGGACTGTATTTTTTCCACATCTTGCTTTTGTTTGTACAAATATAGATAATTGGAAATTGCCAATCTGAGGTTTCTGTCAGGATGTTTTTTAAAAACCAAAGCAATGGCTTTCTGCAGTCTTTTTGAACTAAAATTCAATTTTGTGTGTTACTTTTGCAGACTAATTCATTGGATGCTATGAGTAAAAACTGGATCGAACGGCTGAAGAAAAAATGGGATATAAAAAATACCTGGCAGGTGATTATTATATTGATCGTGTTTGCCTGCACGGGTTTTTCGGTTCTTTACCTGGAGGCGCTCATTGTGAAATGGCTGAATATACCCGAAGACCTTACCTGGTGGCTGCGGGTGATTGTATTTATTTTTCTTACCCTTCCAATCTACAACGTTTTATTGCTGATCTGGGGATTTGTCTTCGGTCAGTTCAAGTGGTTCTGGAATTATGAGAAAGTATTTTTCAGCAGAATTGCCAAAGCTTTCAAAAAACGAAAAAAATAAGCTGTGCAATTTTATCCACATGTGGTTTTGAGCCGGGGCAGGCTCATCAATCAAATTTGCCTTGTTTCAATTCCTTTTAGGCTTGCCAGTTGTTGGTAATCAATTAATTGATGAGTTTTACCCGAAGGACTCTTCCTTTGGCATAATTCTGTTAAGAGGGTTTCGTATTGTTATGAAGAATTATGATGCAATCATTATTGGAGTTGGCCAGGCGGGAAAACCTCTGGCTTCTTTCCTGTCTGATAAAGGACTGAGTGTCGCAGTGATCGAAAAATCCTTGGTTGGCGGGAGTTGTATTAATTATGGATGTACGCCCACCAAGATGATGATCGCATCGGCCAGGGCTGCATTCGATGCCCGGCATGCCAGTGAGCTTGGTATTGATGTTAAAACCGTAAATGTAGATTTCCACAAGATCATCAAACGAAGGGATGAGGTCGTCCGGTCCTGGCGGGAGGGCATCCTTAAATCCTTAAAAGAGGATGAGCATATTGATTTCATTCACGGAAAAGCCAGCTTTATAGATAAGAACAGAGTGAATGTGCAAGTGCAAAATGATGAGAGCATTTTGATTTTTTCTGATCTGATTTTTCTGAATACCGGCACCATTCCACGAATACCTGAGATTGAAGGGATCGACGGGGTTCCTTGCCATACCGCAAAGAGTATGATGGAATTGGATAAAATTCCGGAACACCTCATGATCATCGGGGGAGGCTATATCGGTCTTGAGTTCGGACAGATGTTCAGGCGCTTTGGCAGCGAGGTAAGTATTTTGCAAGATTATGATCAACTGCTGCCACGAGAAGACCGTGATATTGCAGAGGCAATCAGAGAAATCCTTCTTTCAGAAGGAATCAATATAATAACCGGAGCGGAAGTCAGCAAGGTGTCAGGCGATGCAGGTGCAATAAAGCTTGAATATAAACAATCCGGTAGGATTGCAGGGTTTTCCGGAACACATCTCCTGGTGGCTGCAGGAACAAACCCCAATACCACAGAACTAATACTTGCCAATGCAGGGATCAAAACCGATGATCATGGCTACATCAAAACAAATGAAAAGCTAGAAACCACAGCAAAGGGTATTTATGCAGTCGGAGATGTAAAGGGAGGCCCGGAGTTTACCCATATTTCTTATGATGATTTTCGCATATTGCGCGACAATCTTTTCTCAAGTGGAAAAAGAACTATCAGTGACCGGAGGATTCCCTATACTTTGTTTACAGACCCTCAACTGGGACGCATAGGGTTGAATGAGAAGATGGCTGGCAAAAACAACACCGCATACAAACTTGCCAAGATGGATATGAAGTATGTAAGCAGGGGTATAGAGACCAACAACACCATAGGAATGATGAAAGTATTAACGGATCCCGCAAGCGGGCAGATCCTGGGTGCCAGTATGCTGATGCCCGAAGGCGGTGAAATCATGACGGCATTGCAGCTTGCTATGATGGGAGAATTGGACTACCGTCGATTGATGAATAGTCCTTTTGCCCATCCTACCTATGCAGAATCATTCAATAACTTGTTTATGAATCTAAAATAGATGAAGCATGATAAAGGCAGAAGAAATAAGAAAAGATGTTGTTGACCAGATCAAACAGGATGACAGGATCAAACTGGATGAAATCGAAGTAATTGTGATGGGCGGCGAGGTGGAACTCAACGGCAATGTCGATGACTTTAAGCAGATCGAAGGTGCCGAAGCTGCCGCTTACAAAGCACAGGGAGTGGTCAGTGTTGTGAATAACCTCAAGATAAAATACAAACCCCGCACCATCATCCGGGAGGAGAAAAAGAAGGAAGAATAAGAAAACCGGCAAATACGAAACCATATATATTCAAGGAGGGAGTTTGATTCTAAAATACCTATCTTCGTATTGAACCAATACGAAAAGACCATGTTTATCAAAAGCATTTCAAAAGCTGCTTTCTCATTTCTTTTTATTGTATTGTTTTGCGGGCCTTTGATTGCCCAGGAAGCAGATAAAGTATCTGCCATAGAGGCGGGGGGCCTTGAAAAGGCAAAGGAAAAGCTGGTTGTAATTTGGACTAGCGGCGACAAAGAAGTGGCCATGAAAATGGTTCTCATGTATACTTACAATGCAAAGAAATATGGTTGGTGGGAGGATATCACTTTTATTATCTGGGGTCCCTCAGCCAGGCTTGCTGCAGAAGATGAAGAGGTGCAAGAATATATGAAAAAGATGGACGGGGAGGGCATCATCCTGAAAGCCTGCAAGGCATGCACCGATCAATATGATGTGTCGGCAAATCTTGAAGAGATTGGAGTGGAGGTGAAGTACATCGGTCAGGAATTGACTGAATACCTGAAAAGCAAAGACAAAGTAATTACCTTTTAGCAGGTTTTAATCAAAGCCTGGAAATGATGGAAAGAAAGTACTTTATGAAAGCTGTTTTCAAAAGAATAAAAAAACTTTTGCAGTATCTGCTACTTGGCCTGGGTGGGATTGCCATGCTGATGCTTGTACTCAGTTTTACTGAACAGCCTTTCTGGGCGTATTACTGGCTAGGGACTCACAATAGTGAGCTGAAAGAAGATCCGGATTACATTGTTGTGATGGGCCCAGGTGGGATGCCCAGTCCCGAAGGATTGATGAGATGCTATTATGCTGCCATTGCCGCAGAGCGATTTCCAGATGCCAGGGTAGTTATCGCCCTTCCAACCCTGGAGGAATATTTCTATGTAAGCCATACTTATAAAATGTTTAAGGAGATCCATAAGCGGGGCATTGATTCCACCCGCTTTCTATTTGAGATCAAAGGGACAAATACACGCACCCAGGCGGTGGAGATTGCCGGGATGATACCGCAGGAGGATACAGCGGCGGTTATGATCATCACCTCCCCGGAGCATATGTACCGCTCTGTGCGAACTTTCAGGAATGTTGGCTTCAAAGAAGTTGGAGGCATTTCTTCTTTCGAGGATGCCCTTGATGAAGAACTGCTTTTCAACATGGAAGAAAGAAAAAAGAAGATCAAATCCCCCGACCGGAATGTGGCTTTGCGCTATAATATGTGGAATTACCTGAAACTCGAAATATCAATCATCAGGGAAAGTTTTGCCATTGCCTGGTACTGGATGAGGGGGTGGATATAATCTTTGATTCATTGTTTCATTGTTGCATTGTTTTATTGTCCCATTGTCCCATTGTTCTATTGTCCCGGCCTTCGGCCGAGGGTACTCGCCTCGCCAAAGTTGAGATGTAACTTTAATGGATTTTAATAATGGCTTGAATTGTGTAGAAAATATCCAATAACATTAAATGGATTCCATAAATGATGGCAAACCCTTTTAGGGTTCAGCAATGGACAATAGTTGCATTAGCAGCCCATAGCTTCTCCCCTCCAGGGGGAGACGTGAGAGGGGTTAAGTGTTACAGCATGCAGCCTTAGCTGTCATGCAGGAATTCGTAATATGACAACCCAGTCATTAACTCCATACAGACCGATAATCAGTGGCTTACAAAATCAATTGCCCAAAACCTCAGCGTTGATGTTTTAAACGAATTTGTTAGAATGGGAATTTCAGGGATAACCTCAAGGCCACATTGTCCCATGCATTGTCGAAAGAATAAGAGCCGTAGCGGTAAAAAGCCCCGAGGCCTAGTGAATATAATTGCAGGTCGAGAAAGCGGTTGACCAGTATCCCGGATTCAAAATAGCCTTTTTCCAGGGTGTTGAAATTGACACTTAAATGCTCATCAGCATGATCGAGAGAACCGAATGCCACATTGGTGGCGAAGGCCAGCTCGGGTTTCCACCGGTTTCCTCCTAGCAACAAATTGTCAAAATCATGATAAAAATAAAAAGCAATGTATTTACTTGACAGAAATTCATTCATGCGCATGGTTGCAAAACTAAAAGGCGCATTGATGGTGAACTCACGGTAGCTTCCGTTTCCATTAAAGAGGTTGCAGTAGGGAATCTTGCCATCAATGTAGCCACCCATCAGGCGCAGGGTGGTTTTTCCCAGGTATTTGCTGTAAAAGCTTTCTTCCAATTTCAGGTCGAAACGATCATATTCAAACTGCCCCTCAAAAACATCTTTCAGCCCCCGTTTGTATTGCAACCAGATGATCGGATAATCGGTACCCAGCGACACCTTTGATTTTGCGGTTTGCATAAAAGTTTCCTTATAAGCATAGCGCAAACTTATCCCTGCTTCGGTGAAAACAAAATTGTTCCTGAGTGTTCCCGGGGAAACAGACAGATCAATGAATTCATAATCTCCAAAGGCTTCTTTATACTGTCTTGCCAGTGATAAATTGACCGTAAGGTATTTGAGTGTTTTGAATTGCAGGTAACCACTGATATTTTCTGTCATATTCATGCGCCTGATCAGGAGTTCTCTGAAATTTTCAGGGCGCATCAGGTTGTCTGAATCATCGAAAAAGTTCACACCGGCACTTTCCACAGCATTCCAGTAATAGCTAATACCCAACTTCATGTCATGCTTTCTCCACAGGCGGAGACTGGCATTTGCACCATACTTGGCGGTTTTGTCCTTGAAACCGTATCCCCAGAACCCCCCCACTTTTAAATGCTCTGAAAATCGGCCGTTTGTGTGAGCACCCAGTCCGAGGTACAGACCCTGGTAATCATTGTATCTAACGAACTTATCCATGTCGAGGTTCACATGACCCCAGGGGATTTCACCGGTCAGCAATGCATCCATGGTCCCGGCGATTTCGTCAAAGTGATACTCTTCTCCAATACTATCAATGAAAGTGTAGGTTCGTTTTTCCTGTTTTGTAAGTGAATCCACCCGGTGCTGGTTCCAGAAGTTCTCTTTCATCCGGTATGCATCTGGGTCCACTTCTACCTCAATGTTGGAAAACTGCCTGGCTACCAGGCCGGGCTCCAACTCTAAGTCTTTGAGATAGCTCTTTCCAATACCGATCATATGCATATTTGCCCCGGCAGTTCCGACCTGTACAAACCTTAGCTTCAGATCTGTATTGAGTTGCACAGGGAACCACTGGCCCTCATCGAATTGTTCATACAATTGCTGGACACGGATCTCGAACATCCCATCGGATTCTGCAGGTTGTGCGATCACATTTTGTATGGCCCAGCCATTGGAATTGACTGAGAGGACTCCTTTCATTCCGTCAAAATTTGTTCCCTTGCGGGGGCGGTAGGAAATGATAAAAACCGTATCATTTTGTGCTGTATAGGCTGTATCCTGTAACAAAAAGAAATACTTATTCAGGCTGCCTTTGCTGATGGGATTGATATAGGATTTGCCCATGATCTCAATGATATCATCATAAAATGATGTGGATTGCATTTGCGAGATCATGAAAACAATGATGGGGTCTTTGAAACCCGAGATTCTGGAGGCGATCACCTTTTCGTGGTTTCTTTCCGGAGCCATGAACTTTCGTTCCGTTACCGTTTCCATCAGGAAGAAATGTTGCTCATCAATGAATTTTCGGATTTTTTGCATGCTGGTATCAGCGATGATGCTATCAAGCACCGACAGGGTATCCCGGTCGATGGTGAAGTACATCTTGTCATAGGCTGTATAGGAGAAGGAGTCCAGTTTTTCAGGATCATTGCGGTCCTTGTTTTGTGTCACATTGCTGATGATGCGGTGGGCAGTATTTACACCTGGCAGCACAGCGATTTCAGGTAATTCATAATGAACCTGGCGCAATCGTATCAGGAGCGAATCCCGACCCCTGACCTGTATGCTGGTGTCCTCATAACCTACATAGGTGATTTGCAGCTTGCTTATGGGCTCATTGCTGCGTATATTGAATTTCCCGTCAATGTCACTGGTGCCGCCATAGCGGCTATCGTTTACCACCATATTGACAAAGGCTAGCGGTTTTTTACTGGCCTGATCAATGACCCTGCCTTTCACAATGTGATCTTGTGCCTGAATTTCTGCCAATGCAAAAATCAGGATAAACAGTACAAGCAGTTTTCTGTTCATGCGTTTAGTTGTTCACTGCGAAATATTCCTCAAGCTCCTTCAGGGTTTCCTTGTCTGTCATTTTATCCTGCACCATACGGCCTTCATGCAGTATCACGATCCTATCACAAACTTCTGTTACGTGGTTCAGATCATGACTGGAAATCAGCATGGTCATCTGTTCTTCCGTTTTCAGTTTCTTCAACAGATTTTTCAACCTGATCTGTGTGGAGGGGTCGAGGCTGTTAAAGGGTTCATCCAGGACCAGGATTTCAGGTTTGGGCAGCAGGGCGGCTGCAATCCCGATCTTTTGACGGTTACCGCTCGACATCTCCCGGATCAGTTTTTTCTTTCCCAGGATCTCATTATTGAAGAACTCATCGAAATCCTTATAGAACTGGTCAAGATCACCATCTTCCAAACCGTATACATCTCCCACAAAACGGAAGTATTCCTCCGGGGTAAGGAAATCGATCAGGAAACCGTCATCAAGATAAGAACCGGTATAGATTTTCCAGTCTTCATTACGGGAAACAGGGGTTTCTTTGGATTCAACCTCTCCGGAGTCAGGGCGGATCAAGTCGAGTATACAGCGGAACATGGTGGTTTTACCAGCACCATTATTGCCAACAAGACCGAAGCTCTCAGCTTTTTTGATCTCTAGTGAGGAAATATCCAGGACCTTGACCCCGGCATACTCTTTTGTAAGATTACTTATTTTGATCATAGTCATAATTTTACAATCTATTTTTGTCTGAAGCCCTCGGCCATTTTATACTTCCGCTGGCTGAAATTGTCGAATACAAATGATAAAAGGTATCGGTTAAATGAAAGACCGATCAGTCCGAGAACACCGATAAACATCAGCCCGGTATTGGGATATCCAGCCGAACTGAATGGCCAGTAAATGATCACGGGCATCAGGAAAGCAGGTATCATGGCGAGCCAGTTACTTACACCAATGCCCTGGTAATTGAAAGCTGCACCGCGGCTGAGTTCCATGCGTTGTTTGTTGTAAGTTGACATATACAGGAGAATGATAGAAAGTATGCCAATGTTGTACAAAAAGGTCATGGCATTGATAAAGAAGATATTCACCCCGAAATAAATATAGGGAATGGTCAGTATGAAGCATATGGAACTAATCATGATTCCGGTCAGCCATTTGGTGCGTATATACATTTTCGGGTCCACATTTTTACTTAGCAGGGCGTCGAAATAATTGCTCTCATAAGCAAAAACATAGTTTAGATAATTCAGCATCATCCCGCCACTCATAAAGATCCCTACAAAGATCAGGAAGCCTGTCATGTTTTCGTACTGTGGATTTGGATAGAAGAATAAACCGTATATCAGAAAAATCGGTAACATGTAGATCATGGTTCGGGTACGTTTATTCCTCCAGAATAAGCGCATGTCGAGAGCAATGATGCTACCGGTGATCCCCAGGGATTTGAGGTAGCGGATATCTGATATATTATCGATCTTCTGGTTCTTACGTATATTGATCTCCTCGGGATAAAGCCTCTTTTTCAGGAAATTATAATGCAGGCGGTATGAGATGAACATCCATGCGAAAGGAATAAGCAAAAGAACAGGATTCGTCAGTAAATACGAGAATGCGGCCGATGAAATAATGGAAAAGGAAAATACATTCAGGATGTCGAGTACGATGAGAAGCAATATGAATGCACCGATAATACCAACGATCAGAGGCTTTGAGGCGAGCTGTCTTTTCAGATAGGTGCCCAGGTAGTTGTTGGCAAAGATCAGGAAAAATACAGCCACGATCCAGATCCAGGCCTCCGCAATCCCCGACTGCACTGCAACAATGGTAATAGCCACAGGGATAAAGATCAGGAATGGCAGGAGATTGAAAATTGCCAGCGAAGTTCTGTTGACGATATAGTGCAGGATCAGCCGCTTTTTAACAGGGAGGTGTATGTAAGATTCGATGTTTATCCTGGGCAGGTTTTGCATCATAAACCTCATGAAGAGATCCACAATAAAATAATACAGCAGGAAACCATTGAAGATGGCAACATGATCCTGATCAGGATAAACCTCCTGCATGATCCGGTTGATGAATATGCCAAGAATTAACAAATAAGCGATCATCAGGAAAATAAAGAATCCCATGATGATATTCAGCATAAGGTTTTTCTGTCGAATGGTAGAGCGGACCCCTGATTTCCATTGATGGATAATGAACCACTTGATCATAATTATCTGGTTTTTGACAAAAATCAGAAAAATGCAAGAATTATGCTACATTTTCGAAGTCTTTGAATATAAGTTTAATAAAAATTAACATATCTGAAGCGACAAAGAATTTCGTTCAATAGCGTACAATAAGCAGTAAAGAATTGTTCGATCTTACACACCCTAGTGGTTTATTGCATTTGTGTATGTGTTAATTTCGCAGTAGTTTTGGAATGCCTTATTTATCAATCCTATGAGAGAGATACTACAGGAATATTTTAGCAAACAGCGGAATTTTTTTGAGACCAGGCTGAAAGAGGCCCGGGAGACAATGGATATGGAAAGCATACATCAGCTTCGCTTGAGCGTGAAGCGCATGCGGGCACTGTATTCTTTCTTTTGGTTTATCGAAGAGGAAAAGACTGCCAAAAAGGAACTGAGAAAACTGAAGGTGATCTATCAACCTGCCGGGATGGTTCGGGATCTCCAGGTTCAGCAATACCTGCTGGATGTATACGAGAAAAGGCTTAACATCAAATACGGGCTTTTCCGTTCCTATCTGGAGGAAAAGGAAGCCATTGCTTCCATGGAGCTCAGCAGGTCAATCGCCGGTTTCGATACAGCTGTTTTTCAGGAATTGGCTGAAAAGACTTCCGAAATACTTTCCAGGTATAGTGAACAGCAGCTTGTACTTAAGGCAGAAACCATATTTGAGCAGCACATGGAACGGATCAGACAATTGAATAAGTTAAATACCGATAAGAACAAAAATCTTCATGAGATTAGAAAGATCCTGAAAAAGGTCCGTTATCTGCTGAATATCTTTTCTGTGGAAGCTGACAGGATTGCTATGCTGCGGGTCAGTTACGAACGTTTGAAGGAAATTGAAAAAACTCTCGGCAACTGGCACGATCAGGTGAATGCGGAGCATTATCTAAAACAGTTTCTGGCTGAAGTAAAACCTATAGCTAAAGGGGAGGTGATGCGATACAAAATATACCGCAAAAGCATCCGGCGTTATAAATTGTTGCTGCAAAAAAGGATTGAGCTGGCTTTTAAATACGAATTAAAGGTATAGTAAGTGTAATCGCGTTTTACGGCTTAAGTGTAAGTTGTTAACAGTCAGGGTCACACTGAGCGAAGTCGAAGTGTGATGGACCAGACTTTGACTCTCTGCCTGCTGACAGGTACGGCGCTCATACTGACTGCCGCCAACATACAAAATCAATACGGACAAACTGTTAATTGTACTCTATCAAAGATCTCTGGTCAGTTGTTCCACCGGCCGGAACTGGCTGAGGAATTCTTTGGCAATGATGCGCAAAACTGTATATGCCGGTACTGCAATGATCATCCCGATAATACCACCCGTAGAGCCCGAGATCAGAATCACCAGAAAGATCTCCAGTGGGCTGGCCTTGACAAATTTTCCATAGATCAAAGGCTGGAAAACCAATCCGTCCATGATGTTTATTGAAAAATAAATGGCCAGGATCTTAATTGCCAGTGGCAGTATTTCCGTATCGATATTAAATGCCAGTGCGCTGGTCACACCAATGATGGTTGCCACTGTCGCTCCGATGATGGGACCAATATAAGGGATTACGATCACAATGCCGGCAAAAAATCCGATCAGGAGTGAATTATGGATCCCGAAAAGGGTCATGGCTGTGCTCATCAGGATGATCATCAGTATCACATCCGTGATGAGGCCGCTGAAATATCGCATGAGCAGGTAGTTGGTCTTATCCAGCACATTTTTGGTCTGTGTGTGATATTTCTTATTGGTCAGGGCCAGGATGATATTCTCAAACATATTTTCGTCCTTTAAGAAGAACAAGGTGATAAAGAGGGTTGAAAACAAGCCGATGAAAAAATTCCCTGTTGCGCTCAGTGCCCCCTTGATGATCCCCGAGAAGGTAGCCATGCTGGCCAGGCTCTGCAGGCGGTGTCCTAAATAATGGCCTACAGTTTCATCCGCTTTCAGAACATTGTATTGCCGGAGCAAATCCTCAAATTCGCTTAGAGGTTCCTGGAAGGCATGGCCGATGTGTTTGAAATCGAGCTTGCTGATCATTTGAGCTTCCTCAATGAAGAGTGGTACGAAAATCGCGAAGAAGGAAATGATGGCAATGATGAAAATCAGGAGGGTGGTTGCTACAGCCAGCATATGCGGGAAACTGATCCGTTCAAACATGTGAACAATGGGCCGGCCTATAATCGATAGCACAGCAGCCACCAGGACGTAACCTACCACGGCGGAATAATACCAAAAAAGAAAACCAACAATAAGAATGATGAGGGTGTAAAAGAAAAGAGGGTATTTCCTGAACATATTAATTCGTTTTGATTAACATCAATCTTGAATCAAATTATCTGGAGTTAAATATAAATAAAATCCTGATATCAAATTGATTCATATCCGATTTCTTATCTGATAAGATTACTGCTCGGAAGCAAATTCAGCAAGACAGAACAAGTTATTTGGAATACGTGCACATACTTTTGCGTACAACTCATCCGCCTAAATCGACAATTCATCGGAAATCATTTTCAGGCGGAGCGGTTTCACTTCAACTTTGTGTCATAAAATTTTGAACAATGAAAGCATTTTTCATGAATATTTTTTTGATCCTGATTGCACAAACCGGAACTTCTCAGATCATTCAAGGTACAATTACCGACCGGAAAGGGGAGGCCCTGCCGGGTGCCAATATTTTTATCGAGGGCTCTTATGATGGTGCATCTTCTGATGAGAAAGGGACTTTCAACTTTAGTACTGACCTGAAAGGTAAACAAGTACTGGTCGTCCGGTTTGTCGGCTTCAGGGAGTATCGTGAAGAAATTGATCTTACTGCTGAAGAAATTACAATGACGGTTGCTTTGAAGGAAAGCAGTAATCAGCTGGGTGCCGTTACCATTACTGCTGGTTCGTTTGAAGCCGGAGATGAAAAAAAAGGTGTAGTGATGAAGCCCCTCGATATCCTGACTACTGCAGGCGGACTGGGAGATATTTATGGAGCCATCAACACCCTGCCAGGGACCCAGACAGTTGGAGAGGAAGGAAAGATCTTTGTTCGGGGTGGCGACAGTTACGAAACGCGAACCTTTTTTGATGGCATGATGATCGAACAGCCATATTATGCCCAGATGCCTGACATACCTACCCGTGGCAGGTTCTCCCCCTGGTTGTTCAGCGGAACGGTTTTTAGTTCGGGCGGATATTCTGCAGAATATGGGCAGGCCCTTTCCTCAGCTTTGATCCTAAAAAGTGAAGGTCTGCCCGATCAGGATGTGAGTAGCATCTCCTTAATGAGTGTCGGGCTGGGCGCATCACATACCAAAAGGTGGGAGAAAACTTCTCTATCTCTTTCGGGCGGATATACCAATCTTGCTCCTTATTTTAACCTGATCCGGCAGGAATATGATTGGGATATCGCACCCATGGGATATGAAGGAAGCATGGTGTTTCGCCAAAAGCTTGGAAAGGAAGGCATGTTGAAGTCTTATGCTTCTTATGGATATGGCAGAAGCAAACTGGAATATCCCGGTTTTGAAGAGCCGGACAAATTACAAAGCGTCGACCTGATTGAGAAAAATGCCTACATCAATACCACCTACCAGGGAAGAACAGGTGAAAACTGGGTAAGTAAAGCGGGCTTTTCCTATTCGGATGATGTTTCGGATTATGGGATTGACAGGAATCAGCTCGATGAAAGAGTAAGGGTTGCTCAGGCTCGCTATAACCTTACATACCTGGATCACGAACTCTATAAGATCAAATTTGGGGGAGAATTCATGCACAAGGAATATGAGCAGGTTTTTCAACCCGACAGCTCTGATCATGATTTTTCGACCCCATTTGCTGACAACCTGAGCGCAGCTTTTGCAGAGCTTGAACTGAACCTGGGTGCCCGCTTTGCTGCCCGTCTCGGAGGTCGCTTCGAGTACTCATCCCTGCTGGATAAAAGCAATGCAGCACCCAGGGTCTCCCTGGCTTTTAAAACCGGAAAGAATAGCCAGGTATCCCTTGCCTGGGGAGATTATTATCAAACACCCAGAGATGAATTTGTCAGGTTCAACCCGGAATTGTATTATGAAAAAGCCACACATTATATTGCCAATTTCCAGATCACCCGGAAGAAACAGATTTTCAGGATTGAGGCATATTACAAGGATTACAATAAGCTGGTAAAATACGACAGCCTGTATTCACCTTTGCCTTCATCTTACAACAACCAGGGTCACGGTTATGCAAAAGGACTGGATATTTTCTGGCGGGATGAAAGGATCCCTTATGTGGATTACTGGTTATCCTACGGATATATTGATACGAAGAGAAATTATCTGAATTATCCCGTTGAGGGCATTCCCACTTTTGTTAGCACACACAATGCAAGGGCTGTTGTTAAAGGCTTGCTGCCAAAATTGAACACCTTGCTCGGGTTTACCTATACCTTTGCCAGCGGCAGAACCTATTTCAATCCAAACAATGAAGATTTCCTTGAAGATAAAACCCGGGCATACCATGATCTTAGTTTCAATTTGAGTTATCTGACCTCCGTCTGGGATAATTTCACTGTGGTGTATTTCTCCATCGGTAACCTGCTCAATTGCGACCACGTGTTCGGGTACCGATACAGCAATACCCCGGATATCAATGGAGATTATAAAGCTTTTGCTATCACCCCCATGTCGAAAAGATTTGTTTTTCTCGGGCTCTTTATCAGCCTGACAGATAGTTAATAGTTAATAATTAATAATTAATAATTTAAAAATGAATATTATGAAAAAGAGTATGTTTATTTTGATCTTATCCCTGGTTTTTGAAATGGGATATTCACAGAGTGAGAATTATAGCAAATCAATGAAAACCACGATGAAGCAGATGTACAATGCAAAGGGTGCTTCGGACTTGCAGGATGCTGCGAACACATTTGAACGCATTGCACAGGCAGAGAAGAATCACTGGTTGCCCTGGTATTATGCTGCCTATAGCACCATCAATAAATGTTTCATGGGCATCTCATCGGGACAGATCGACCAGGAGTTAGACAAAGCGCAAAGCTATATCGATAAGGCTCGCGAGCTGGATGCTAATAATGACGAGATTGAAGTCCTGCAGGGATTCCTATACCAGGCCCGCATCCAGGTGGATCCGCAAAACCGCGGACAGCAATATTCCATGAAATCAGGAGCCTCCTTTGGTAAAGCCCTTGAGTTGAATCCCGACAATCCCCGCGCTGATTTCCTGGTAGCGCAAAACCTCCTCTACACTCCCGAAGCCTTTGGCGGTGGTGCGAAAGTGGCCTGTCCGAGATACAAGGCTGCTGCTGAAAAATTTGCTAAATTTAAACCCGCAAGCGAGCTGGCACCTGGCTGGGGAGAAGAAATGAATGAACTGATGTTGAAGCAGAATTGTAAGTAAGGTGGAGCATGGACGAGAAGCTTGGAATGGTGTTATGGGTGTAAGGGTAAAAGTATAAAGGTATAAAGGCATAAAGGTATCGGGTCATACCAATTTACCCTTATAACCATATACCCTTATAAACCTATACCCTTATAAAACAAAAACCTAACCTCAAGCCGTTTGTGTATGCTTAAAAAGTTAAACCATATGTCTCTAAAAAAAATACTACCACATCTCAGGGATGTGCTCCTGATCACAGTGATCAGTTTCTTGATCTCCCTGTTTTTTTCCAGGGGGCAGGAAATTACCTGGAACTGGGTCTGGTATGCGCTCATATATGCTTTCCTGATCGGAAGCAGTTTATGGAAGGGTAATGAGTTATTCGGCTATCTGGTCGACAAGAAATACCCCAAGAAAAAAAACCCGGCACTGAACCTCAAAATGGAGATTTTTACCCTGCTGGTTTTTTCAAGCCTCAATATCCTTGTTATAAATTATATTTGGTTCACCCTGATATGGGGTATGGATTATATTGAATTTGTTAGCGAAAGGAGTGGCTGGCTTATTTTCCTGATCCAGTTCGGGGTAACCATGATCTTTGGCTTGATCTTTTACGTAATGGAATTTTTCAGGGCATGGAAAAAATCGCTTACGCAGGAAGAAGAATTCAAGCGGGAAAAGCTGATCCTGCAATATGAAGCCCTCAAAAACCAGGTAAATCCGCATTTTCTTTTTAACAGCCTGAATACGCTTTCCTCCCTGATCCATGCAGATCCTAATAAAGCTGACAGTTTTGTACGTAAATTGTCAAATGTATACCGGTACATACTGGAGCAAAAAGACAAAGACCTGGTCAGCCTGCAAAGCGAGATGGAATTTGTCAGGAATTACATCGACCTGCAAAAAATCCGTTTCGAAGAAAGCCTTCGGGTTGATTACAGGATTGGAAATACGGATGATCTGGAAGTGATCCCGAATTCCATTCAGATGCTGGTGGAGAATGCGATAAAGCACAACGTGATCACCAGTGAAAACCCACTCAGGCTTGAAATCTTTGTTGAAGACGATCATTACCTGGTGGTCAGGAACAATTTGCAAAAGAAAAAGACAATCAGCCGGCAGGATACAAAACAACCCGACTGGGTGCAGATCGGTTTAAAAAATATCAAAGCCAGGTATGAGTACCTGACCAACAAACGTTTTCTGGTAAATGATCCCGATAATGACTTTATCATTGAAGACGATCGCGGCCATTTTATTGTAAAACTGCCGCTGATACATAGGTGAGAAGATGGTTGACTGGTTAATTGGTTTATTTGTTAATTAGTTAATTAGTAAAGTAAACCAGTAAACAAGTTAACCAATATACAAGTTAACCAATATACAAGTAAACCAGTATACAAATCAACCAATCAACCAATCAATAAAAACATATCCCGTGAAGATATTAATCATAGAAGACGAAGCGCCGGCAGCCAAAAGGCTGGAAAAATCAATCAGAGAGGTCGAGCCTACGGCTGAGGTAGTTGCCAGGACCGATTCTGTTAAAAGCAGTCTTGCGTGGTTCAGGGAGAACCCATCCCCGGACCTGGTGTTAATGGACATTCAACTGGGTGACGGTTTGAGTTTTGAGATCTTTGAGCAGGTGGAAGTGAAATGTCCGGTAATTTTTACTACCGCGTATGATGAATATGCAATCAAGGCATTCAAGGTAAACAGCATTGACTATTTATTGAAACCTGTGGAAAAAGAAGAATTGGTAACTGCAATGAATAAGTTCCATGAAATGCATCCGGCAACTCCTGACAGGCTGGTTGTTGATAAAATCCTGCAAAACCTGACGAAAGAATATAAATCACGTTTCCTTGTGAAAGTGGGCGAACACATCAAATTTTTTCCGGTCAGTGAGATACAGTGTTTTTACAGCAAGGAGAAGTATACGTTCATTTTTACTGCAGAAAAAAGGAACTACGATCTTGATTATCCCCTTGACCAAATAGAAAGCCTTGTAAATCCATCAAAGTTTTTTCGCATCAGCCGCAAGTACATTGTCAATATTGATTTTATCCAGGATATCATCAGCTATGCAAACAGCAGGCTGAAAGTAAAACTTGCCGGGCAAACGGATGAAGACCTGATCGTTAGCCGGGAGAAGGTAAGGGATTTTAAAAAATGGCTCGATGGATAAAGCGGGGCAAAAATTCTCTCTGAATCAAAATAATACTGTTTTCAGATTATTTGCTTAGATGTTCGCAAATTTTTACGTATCCCAGGGGAATATACCAGGGTTTTGTCTGCTGTTTTTTTCACTTGCCAACCCAAATTTGGGCAATGATATATACAATCATGACTTTTTTTTGGAGAAGGTAAAATATTTATACCCGCCATATGCAGTACCCAAGGCCATTAACATAAATAGGCCTCCACCAATGGGAGCTCCGCCTCCATTTCGGTTGCTTCCTGTATTTGTCGTACCTGAGGAACCTCCCGGTGGCGGAGGTGGATCCTGTGCATAGGTTAGGCTTGCTAACAGGAGTATAATTAATACTGGTATTATCCGGAGTTTTTTGATGATTGTCTTATGCATTTCTACTATATTATCTTGTCAAAAGTTTTGATGTTTTATTTGCTGAGGTTTTGATCACTTTTACGATTAAGGCTTGACCTTCAGCAGGTAAGGTGATACTGGTAAAAATTCCAGGTCCAATTCTCTTATGCATCAGTTTTTGGCCAAGTAAATTGAATACAATTGCTTCACCTTCTTCTTTGATTGCTTTGCCTTTAGATTTGATGTAAATCCTACTGTTATCCGCGTAGATCTGAATGAGTTCTGAATTCCCATTTCTGGTTTCCCCAATGTTAAAAGTACTTTTCGTAAAATGAAGTAAGAAGCGATCAGGATCATCTCCCTTCGCAGATGTAAAATGAAAAACCGGATCTTCTGATAACTCATGCTTTGTTTGGGTTTTTTTATCTTCCAGAAGAATTTTAACATCTGGTAAATTTTCTAATTGGGATAGGCTAAAGGTATAGTTCCCATCGATTACCTGACCCAGGTAAAGGGGAACACTTCGGACCTCGTTATTGAGTTCAGGTAAGGCGTTGATACAAAGTTTGTGTTCCTTTTCCATGACGTATATCTGAGGCAAATCATTGGAGAAGATTTTTGTTGCATCGCCCCGGTAATCAAATTCCTCGGTACCATGTTCCGGGAAACCTATAAATACTGTGTTCCCATGATCATCAAAATCCATTTGAAGTCTGACATACGGACTGTTAAGTGTTTCCGTTTCTTTATAAAAACTTGTGATGTCATGGATTCTGGCAGTTGTGGGAATGTTGAATGCCCCGGCTGATGTGGCTTTTACAAAGAAAGCCTGTGAAACGGGTATAATCCCGTTCGTAAGATCACCAGCTGATCCATTCCAACTTGCCCAATCCCCACTACCATTTAAATCATTGTCCCAGACATAAACGGTTCCTGTTGTGTTTGACCCCCAGCCTCCCTGGTCCCAGTCAATGGCAGATGCAAATGGGTTCCCCAAGAGGTTCCAGCCTTCGTTAATCCCGGTTCCACTTGATTCAAGTGTTGCTTCAAAATCTGAAACCTGTATACTGCCTGTCATGGTCGCAGTTGCCGCTGCAAGGACGCTGTTATCCAGCCAGACTGACCACCCCTGCCCAACAGGCATGGGTGTTGTCAATGGTGTGTTATAGGTCCATTCATTGCTAGACTCTGTATGAAAGGTCAACCAGCTAACGGGATTGTCATTCCAGTAAAAATCATTGGCCGTAACTCCGGTTGTGCTGGGACTCACAAAGTGCCAGCCCCCGTCAGGGAGATAGCGTTCAATAACAACACTCCCGGTACTGCTTCCGTTCACAATCAGGGAGCCGGTTCCAGTTGAGGAAGAATTGATTGTTAATGTTCCACTGTTGCTAAGATCGCCATTTATGGTCAGAGAATGGGTCTCATTGATATCCAGACTTGCACCGGTATTGATTGTCATGTTGTTACATTCTGCAGCAGTGCTTACTGCTGGATGATTAGCTACCGACATAACGGTTACATTACTCGTACTGGTCGGTACCGATCCAATATACCAGTTAGTTGCATTATTCCAGTCAGTACTTGCTGCTCCTTCCCAGGTCCAGCCTCCAACAGTAGCTCCGTCGGGTATATCGCTTGTTGGTGTAATCCCAAATACTTCACCGGTACCTTCATATTGAGCAGCTGTAATGGTACCATTTCCACTGATGGTGCCATCATTGTCCAAATATGTACCAACATTCATGGTTCCATCAACAGTAATAGTGGCTTTGTTTACCACATATTGATCCGTTGTTAAGGTCCCATCGCTTCCAATATCAACAATCGCCCCGTTTTTCATTTCAACGGTAATAACATTGATGAATCCATTTGTTATATCCAGATTACCATTCGTTGCTATTAAAATCCCCTCAGTAGTTGAAGATGTTAATGAACCTCCTTGGGTTATATATAACTCAATGCCTTGTTGTCCAGTCATATCCGTGTCCAGAATAATGTCGTGACCTTCAATGTGCACATCATCACCTGGAGAAGGGGATTGATTTGCCACTGGCCCATCTGATGTCAATGACCAGATGCTTCCATCACTCCATGAGCCGTCGGCGATGGAATAATAAGATGTTGCCAATGTTCCGTGAATAGATATGATCAGGAATAGCAGGGTAAGTAATGCTCTCATTTGGTTTGTAATATTGATTGTTGTTTTTAATGCAAATATATAGCGATCTAACTATATGTATGTTAATTAAACGTTAAGCTATTTGAATGAAGCATCGATGATGTATTTTTATTTTCTTAACTTCGGTCTGGAAATTTAAAAACACTACCTATGAAAAAATCCACTTTATTCCTCCTGCCTCTGGTTATTTTTCTTTTTTCATGCAACCAGGATCAATCATCAAAGAAAGAAGTCAAGATTTCAGGGAAGATCGAAAGTCCCCCAGCCGACTCAATCTGGATCCGGTTTTATGACCCTCTTAACCAGCTTACTGCCTATTCAGCTGCCCTGGACAGCAATGGAAACTTTGAAATGAGTTTTCCCCTTGATGAGCCTTCGGGAGCCACATTCTCAGATGGTAATGAGACTTCTTCCATGTTCTTCGAACCTGGCGATGATCTTTTTGTAAGCCTCAATACGGAGGCTTTTGATGAAAGCATCAGCTATGAAGGCAAAGGAAGTTGCGCCAACAATTACCTGGCGGCTTATTATTTAAAATTTGAGGATCGGGAGGCAGGATTCAATCAATTTGAAAAACTGAAGGATTCCGATAACAGGGATGTGATGCGTTACATGGATAGCCTCTATCATGCCCAGGTAATGGATTATGAAGCTTACCTGGCAGAAAACCAGTGTTCCGAAGTTTTTAAGGATTGGTTGGTCAATCGGGTGCTTTTCAACAAAGCGAACTTATACACCAATTATCTATATGGTAAAAAGAGGATGGCAAATTATCAAATGGATTCCCTTGATTTGCCACCGGAGTTTTTACAGGAATATAAATCATTCATCGATCTTGCTGACACTGGCATGCCTTCCCGGACCATGTACAACTTCATGCGGATCTATTTTGTTGATCTGACCCATATGAATGCCGACCGCTACGAAAAGGGGGAATCAAGAGATTCTGTTGATATTCTATTGATCAAAGAAAATTATCCCCAAAGGCTTGGAGAAATACAAATGACGAATAAATTCCTGAGCCAGTTTAAAAATTTTAGAACCCAGTATTATGAGGATAATAAAGAAATGATCAGTGATTACATTACAAACAAAGGCTTGCTTGATGTCCTGGATCAGAAACTGGATGAGATAAATAAGACTTACGCAAGTGATGTGCAAGAAGGAACCAGGGTTGTTGATCTGAACATGCCAAGATACGATGAAACAACTTTCGCCGGGCTCATTGATAATTACAAAGGCCGGGTAATCTACCTGGATTTCTGGGCAAGCTGGTGCAGCCCCTGCAAGGCAGAGATGCCTTTTTCGCATAAGTTGAAAGAAAAGCTGGATACAGATGAAGTTGCATTCGTTTATCTCTCCACCGATAAAGATTCCACTTCCTGGATCAACATGATCAAAATGCTGAAAATGGAAGGTGATCAGTATCGCTTGTCACCAGAGGTTAGGAAAGAAAGTAATGATATTTTCAATGTTCGTTTTATTCCGCGTTACATTGTTTATGATAAAGATGGAGTCGTTGTGGACAGTGCCGCACCCCGACCGAGTGATCCGAAAACTTATGAATTGCTAAAAGGCCTGATTTAGTCATTGAACTATTATTTCAAAGATGCAATCTGAGCTTCCAGCACTGAGATTTTAGACTCTGCATCTTTCTTTTTCTGTTTTTCCTTTACCACAACTGCTTCCGGTGCATTGTTTACAAAGCGTTCGTTGGAAAGCTTTTTCATCACAGCCTGAAGGAAGCCCCTGTTGTATTTCAGTTCTTCTTCCAGCTTGCTGATCTCCGCTTCAGCATCAATATGTTCATCCAGGGGGATATAAAACTCTGTTGATTTTACCATAAAAGTAATGGAGCCCTCTTTCTTTTCAAATGTGTAATGCACCCCTGATAGGTTACACAACTTTGACACCGCCCCATCAAACTTGGTGTCAGTATTGGGATCGTTCTCCTGGTTCTTTTTGATATAAAGTTCAATCTGTTCTTTGAATGGAATATTCTTTTGTTTTCTCACATTGCGTATTGCGATGATCACCTCCCTGACATACTCGAACAGGTCAAGCAATTTGCGATCGATCCTGCCTTTTTCCGGCATGGGCGAAAACATGATTGTTTCATCATTTTTCCTGTCTTTCAGACGATGCCAAATCTCTTCGGTGAGGAATGGCATGAAAGGATGCAGGATTCGCATGAGTTTACCAAACAACGCAAGTGTCTTTTCATAGGTAGGCCTGTCGATGGGTTTCTGGTAGGCCGGTTTGATCATTTCCAGGTACCATGAACAGAATTCATCCCACACCAGTTTATAAATAGCCATCAGCGCATCGCTGATACGATATTTGCTGTAATGGTCATCAATAAGTTTGATCGCTTCGTTCAGCCGGGCTTCAAACCATTCAATTGAAACAGCGTTGACTTTGGGCTGTTCTGCTTCTTTGTCAATTTCCCATCCGGTCACAAGGCGCAGGGCATTCCAGATCTTGTTGCTGAAATTCCTTCCCTGCTCACAGAGTGATTCATCAAAAGGAAGGTCATTCCCGGCAGGGGAGGTCAGCAGCATACCTACCCTTACACCATCGGCACCGTATTGATTCATCAATTCGATGGGATCAGGAGAATTTCCAAGAGATTTCGACATCTTTCTGCCCTGTTTGTCTCGTACAATCCCGGTAAGGTAAACATTTTTGAATGGGATTTCATTCCTGTATTCAATGCCGGCCATGATCATCCTGGCTACCCAGAAGAACAGGATCTCGGGAGCTGTGATCAGGTCGTTGGTCGGATAATAATAATTGATATCCTTATTGTGAGGATTTCTGATGCCGTCAAAAACCGAGATGGGCCACAACCATGACGAGAACCAGGTATCGAGCACATCCTCATCCTGTTTCAGGTCTTCCTTTTTCAAATCCTTCAATTCAGGATATTTTTCCTTTGCTTTCTGATAGGCCTCATCCAGGGATTTGGCCACCACCATTTCCCTGTTGGGAAGATAAAATACCGGGATCCTTTGTCCCCACCACAACTGCCTCGAAATACACCAGTCCCTGACGTTCTCCATCCAGTGCCGGTAGGTGTTCTTGAATTTTCGGGGTACAAAGTTGATATCATTATTCATGACTACATCCATGGCTGGCTTTGCCAGTTCGGGCATGCGAAGGAACCATTGCAGGGAAAGCTTGGGCTCTATAACTTCATCTGTGCGTTCTGAAAAACCCACTTTGTTCACATAGTCTTCGATCTTCAGCATATGGCCTTTCTCCCGGAGGTCTTCCACGATCTTCTTCCTCACCTCAAAACGATCCTCTCCGATATATAACTCAGCCTCATTACTCAGTGTGCCATTCTCTTCGAAAATATCAATGGTGTCCAGTTTGTGTTTGATCCCGATCTCGTAATCATTGGGGTCATGAGCCGGGGTGATCTTCAGGCAGCCGGTACCGAACTCCATATCGACGTATTCGTCTTCAATGATAGGGACCAGCCTGTTTACCAGCGGCACCCTGACCTTTTTCCCTTTCAGGTGTTTGAAGCGTTTGTCCTCAGGGTTGATACATACAGCTGTATCCCCCAGGATGGTTTCCGGGCGCGTGGTAGCAATGGTGACATATTCATCCCTGGTACCTTCGATGAGGTACTTAACATAATACAGTTTTGAGTTAACCTCCTTGTGGATTACCTCTTCATCCGACAGGGCTGTGAGTGCTTTGGGATCCCAGTTAACCATGCGGACACCCCGGTAGATCAGGCCTTTATCATAGAGGTCGATGAATACATCAATCACCGAGTCATACAGGGCCTCATCCATGGTGAATCTTGTCCGTTCCCAGTCGCAGGAAGCCCCAAGTTTTTTTAATTGTTCCAGGATGATACCTCCGTGCTTTTCTTTCCATTCCCAGGCATGGTCGAGGAATTCCTGCCTGCTCAGATCAGATTTTTTTATTCCCTGTTCCCTGAGTTTATTCACAACCTTGGCTTCAGTAGCGATGGAGGCATGGTCGGTGCCGGGTAGCCAGAGGGCATTTTTTCCAAGCATGCGTGCACGGCGTACCAGGACATCCTGCAGGGTGTTGTTCAAAATATGACCCATATGCAATACACCTGTAACATTGGGCGGAGGGATCACTATGCAGTAAGGTTCCCGCTCATCCGGTTCCGAATGGAACATTTTGTTGTCCATCCAGTATTTATACCATTTATCTTCAATCTCCGCAGGGTTATACTTGCTTGGAATATCCATTATCTCAATATTTTAGCGTTTTCTCTCAGCTTTGCAAAATTAGGAAAATTTACATTTTGTTTTGAATTTAATATTGGGAAATCTGTATATCATAATTGGTTTGGGTTTGGCATAAGCTTCGTACCTTTGCAGAACAAAATTCAGGAAATGGTAGAGCACGAAAAAGCATTGGAAGTGGTACTCGGATCTGCTGCTATTATTGGGGTAGAACAGATTGGTTTTCAGTCAAGCCTTGGGAGGGTCATGGCTAAGGATGTAATTTCAGATATTGATATGCCTCCTTTCAATAAATCCGCAATGGATGGCTTTGCATGTCGCTTTGAGGACTTAGAAAATGAGCTTGAAGTTTTGGAGGTGATCCCTGCCGGAAAAGCACCCCGAAAAGTGATCGGTGAGAACCAATGCTCCAAGATCATGACTGGTTCCGAGCTTCCCAAAGGTGCCGATTGCGTGATCATGGTTGAGCAAACAGAGGAAACAGCAAGCAAGAAGATACGGTTTACAGCTGAAAAGACAAAACCCAATTTTGTTCCCAGGGGAGAAGATGTGAAAAAGGGTGACAGGCTAATCGAGCGGGGTAACCTGGTCAAGCCTCAGCATATTGCTGTGATGGCCAGCGTGGGCTGCACACAACCCCTGGTTTACAAAAAACCCGCTGTCGGCATTCTTTCAACCGGTGATGAGCTGGTTGAGCCCGCAACCCTTCCCGGTGCTTCACAGATCCGGAACAGCAATGCCTACCAGCTGGTGGCTCAGACTGGACGCATAGGTTGCCAGGCCAGGTATTTTGGCATTGCAAGGGACGAAGAAGACCACAGCCGCGAAATGATACAGAAAGCACTTTCTGAAAGTGATGTGGTTTTACTGACCGGTGGTGTTTCCATGGGGGATTTTGATTATATCCCTGCCGTTTTGAAACAGATGGGGATTGAGATTATTTTTAAAAGTGTGGCAGTTCAGCCGGGTAGACCCACAGTCTTTGCAACAAACGGTCAAAAGTATATATTCGGCTTGCCCGGAAATCCGGTTAGTTCATTCAACATTTTTGAATTGCTGGTAAAACCTCTGCTTTACAAAATACAGGGTTCTGATTATCAGCCATTGATGATCAGAATGCCGTTGGGAAAAGATTATAACAGGAAAAAATCCAGCCGGAAATCATTTATTCCGGTCAGGATCAACGAGAAGGCTGAAGTAATACCGATCGATTATCACGGATCTGCCCATGTGCATGCCCTGGTATTTGCCGATGGCCTGATCAGCATCCCCATCGGATGCATGGAATTGAAAAAAGGGGAATTGGTGGATGTACGACAGATTTAAGAGAAATATCAATTATTTGCGCATCTCGGTCACCGACCGTTGTAACCTGAGATGCAAATACTGTATGCCGGAGGAAGGCATACAGCTGCTTCCCCATGAAGCCATTTTGAGCTTTGGGGAGATTTTCGAAGTAGTAGAAGAGGCCGCTAAGCTGGGTGTTGATAAAGTGCGACTTACCGGGGGAGAACCCCTGGTACGGAAAGGGATTGTAAAACTTGTAGGTATGATTGCATCCATTCCTGAGATCACTGACCTTTCGATGACAACCAATGGTATTTTATTGAATGAGTATGCTGCTGATCTGAAAGCAGCCGGCCTGCAAAGAGTCAATATCAGCCTGGATACCATGGGTGCCGGGGTTTTTAAGCTTCAGACTCGTGGGGGCAATATCAAAAGAGTTTTTGAGGGTATTGAAGCGGCAAGGAAAGCCGGGCTGCAGCCTGTCAAGATCAATTGTGTTGTATGGGATAATTCACAGGAAAAGGATGCCCGGGCGGTGGCGAAATATGCCAAAGAGAATGGATTGAAGATCCGCTTTATTCACCAGATGGACCTCTCTACCGGGGAGTTTTCTGTGGTGGAAGGCGGAGAAGGTGGCAATTGCAGCAAATGCAATCGCTTACGCCTGACTTCAGACGGAAAGATCAAACCCTGCCTCTTCAGCGACCTGACTTATGATGTAAGGGAAATGGGGGCTGAGAATGCCCTGCAGATGGCTGTGGGTGAAAAACCCCGCTCCGGAACTTACAGCAAAAGCAGTAAGTTTTATAATATTGGAGGTTGATTTATTAATTAACAATGAATAATTAATAATTAACAATTAAATTTTGAAATATGTCAGAACTATCGCATACGGATGATAAAGGCAAGGCCCGCATGGTGGATGTGGGGCACAAGCCTGATCAGTTAAGGATTGCCCGGGCCATTGGACAAATTGGTCTGAAAGCAGAAACTATTCAGCTGATACGTAGTAATGAAGTCAAAAAAGGTGATGTACTTGCAATCGCTGAGATTGCCGGTATACAGGGTGGGAAAAAGACCAGTGAGCTGATCCCCCTCTGTCATCCTTTGCCCATCACCAAAATACATGTCCGGGCTTCCCTGGCCGACGACTGCGTGATTGTGGAGAGCGAAGCCAGGTGCACAGGAAAGACCGGCATCGAAATGGAAGCGATTACATCAGTCAACATCGCCCTGCTCACCATTTATGATATGTGTAAGGCAGTAGATGATGAGATGGAAATTTTTGGGGTAAGACTGGTGGAGAAAACAAAAGAAGATATATAATATAACAATGAAACAATCGAGCAATTAAGCAATGAATCATTGTTCAATTGCTCAATTGCTCAATTGTTTGGACTTATTGAAATATGCAGAAAATTAAAGTATTATCCGTTAATATCTCTGAAAAGAAGGGAACAATCAAAAAACCTGTACAAGCTATCCGGCTAACGAAAAATGGCGTGGAGAGAGATGCCCATGCAGGAAGCTGGCACCGGCAGGTGAGTTTGCTTAGTCAGGAAAGCGTTGAGAAATTTGAAAAGCAGGCTGGACGGAAGATCCAGTACGGCGAATTTGCGGAGAATATTACAACGGATGGGATCCCGCTTTATGAAACAAAGCCCTTCGATCGTTTTTATAATGATGAGGTGGTACTGGAAGTGACCCAGATCGGGAAAAAATGCCATGGGGACAATTGCGCCATTTTCCGTGAAGTGGGGAATTGCGTGATGCCCAAAGAAGGCATCTTTGCCAGGGTGCTGAAAAGCGGATCACTGAAAGCAGGGGATGAACTGGTCTATAAACCCAGGGTTTTTGAGGTCAAGATCATTACCCTGAGCGACCGGGCAAGCAAAGGAGAATATGAAGACAGAAGCGGTCCAAGGATACGGGAAATTGTTGAGGAGTATTTTAACAGCATCCGGTGGAAAGTGGAGATCGAGAATGTGGTGATCCCGGATGACAGTGACCGGCTGAGTTCTATCCTTGTCAATGAAAAAGAATCCTGCACCGATGTGGTCATAACTACCGGCGGGACAGGCATTGGGAACAGGGATTTTACCCCGGAAGTGATCAGGGGTTTCCTTGACAAGGAGGTTCCGGGAATTATGGAAATGATCCGCATGAAATACGGCATGGAAAAACCCAATGCCCTGCTTAGTCGCGGAGTGGCCGGGGTGATGGGCAAATCACTTGTCTATTCACTGCCTGGAAGTGTAAAAGCAGTTAACGAATACATGACGGAGATCAACAAGACCTTGCAGCATTTGATCTATATGCTGCATGGGCTGGATGTGCATTGATTATGAATTCCAAATTACAGATTCCAGATTGCGAAAATCTGAAATTTGTAATCTAAAATCTGTAATCTGTAATAAAACATTATCTATGGAAAGACAAGAAGCATTTAATTTGTTAAAGGATTACATCAGCCATCCAAATATGATCAAGCATTGCCTTGCTTCGGAGGCGGTCATGCGCGGAATGGCGAAGCATCTCGGTGAGGATGAAGAGAAATGGGGACTGGCAGGCCTCTTACATGATCTGGATGTGGAAATCACGGAAGCAAATCCCAAAGTCCATGGCCTGAAAACAGTTGAGGTCCTTCAGGAGAAAGGTGTTGAGCCCGACATCATTGATGCCATCAAACACCACAATGAAGAGGCTGAGGGCGTGGGGGAGCGCACAACAAAATTTCAGCATGCCCTGGCTGCCGGGGAAACCATCACCGGCCTGATCATTGCCACTACCCTTGTTTATCCTGATAAGAAAATCGCATCCGTGAAGCCCAAATCCGTTAGAAAAAGAATGAAGGAAAAATCATTTGCAGCTTCCGTAAAAAGGGAAAATATCTTAGAATGTGATAAGGCCGGCATTCCGCTGGATGAATTTATTCTGATCTCGCTTTCAGCAATGGAAGGCATCAGCGGGGAACTGGGACTGTGAGATTCCGGATTTCATATTCCATACTGCCTTGATTGTCAATGCCTGAAATCTGTAATCTGTAATCTGAAAATTATTAACATGCTCATGCTGAAAAGAAATTAATTTCTGCTATAGAATGCGCTTCTGATTACCTAAATTTGTGCCATCATGCAAATTCCAAAGATCCTCAAGAACAAGTATTTTTATACCGGACTGGCATTTGTTGTCTGGCTTGCATTTTTTGATGCCAACAACCTCATTTACCAGGCTAAATTATCCTCAAAGCTGAGCAATGCCCGCGATCAGACGGAATTCTACCAGGAGGAGATATCAAAGGACAGCACAGCACTGAAGGAACTAATGACAAATATGGAAACCCTGGAAAAATTTGCCCGGGAACGTTATCTTATGAAGAAGGATGATGAAGATATTTATCTTGTGGTGAGAGAAGAGGAATAATAAATTGATTAATAATAGCCATCCAGGTCTATCCGTTTTGAGTTATTATTTTTAACTTTGGTTAAAACAAAGATCAAATGAAGTCGGCTGAATTAAAAAATAATATTATAAAGAGAATATTGGACGTCAATGATAAGGGCCTGCTTGATTATCTGGATTTGTTACTTGCCAGAAATGAAAGTTCAGAAACATACAAACTCAGTTCATTCGAAAAACAAATTATAAAGGAAAGTCTTGCAGATTACGAAATGGGAAATACCAATTCCAATGATGATATCTATACTAGAAATTCAAAATGGTTAAACGAGTAGTATGGACAAGCCGGGCTGATAGAGTTTTTACTGGTATTCTTGAATTTTACGTTCGACGAAATGCAAGCAAAGCATACAGCAGGAAAATTAATAATGAAATCAATAAACTGCTTAATTTACTCAAAAAACATCCCTTTTTAGGCAAGAAGACAGACATCAGGAATGTAAGAGTTGTTTTTCACCACCAATTCAAAATTTTCTATCGCATCGATTCTTCCGAAAGAATTGTATTGTTGATTTGGGACACAAGACAGGACCCAAAAGATTTGAAATTATAATTATTTTTCTATACATCAACAAGTTTCTATCAAACCGGATCCACATCCACAATAACCCGTACCCCCTTGAACTCCCGCATCCGCTCAAATTCATCAATCTTATTTGTGAGCTCTTTCTTCATGTCTGATAAAGAGAGCGTCCTTTCCAGTTTGATCAAAACAGTTTTAATATACTGGTTTTTGATCCGGGATACCATGGGATATTCGGGACCAAGCACTCTTTTGCCAAAACTTTCTTTAAGCAAAGCGGCAAAAACGGAGGCTCCTTTGTTGAGTAACTGATTGTCCCGGTTTTTCAACCTGATGCTGATCAGGCGGTAAAAGGGCGGGTAATGATACTTTGCCCGTTCATTGATCTCACTATTGTACATGGAAATGTAATCGTGATTGATCACATCGGTGATGATATGATGGGCCGGGTTATAGCTCTGTATGATCACTTTCCCTCTTTTGTCTTTACGTCCAGCCCTGCCACTTACCTGGGCCATGAGCTGAAAGCTGCGTTCCAGCGAACGGAAATCGGGATACGACAGCATATTGTCTGCATTGAGTATCCCGACAAGTTCAACATTATCGAAATCCAGCCCCTTGGTCACCATCTGTGTGCCCACCAGTATGTCTATTTTGCGTTCCTCAAAGTCTGATATGATCTGCTGGTAGGAATGTTTTTTGCGTGTGGTGTCCAGGTCCATTCGCTTGATGATGGCATCCGGGAAAAGGATGGATAATTCGTCTTCAACTTTTTCGGTACCAAATCCTTTCATGAAAACGGATTTGTTGCCACAGGAAGGACATTGCTGAGGGACCCGGGTAGTCCAGCCGCAATAGTGGCATCGCAAGTGGTTGCTGTATTTGTGATAGATCAGGGTTACATCACAATTTTTGCATTGCGGAATATGGCCGCAGGTATCACACTCCAGTCGCAGGGAAAAGCCTCGCCTGTTCTGAAAAAGGATGACCTGTTTCTGATCCTCCAGGCTTGCCTTGATATGTTCGACCAGCATGGAACTGAAATGCGATTTCATGGTCTTGTAGCGCGTTTCCCTGCGGATGTCTGCAATCAGGATTTCCGGCATTTTGATCCCGCCAAAACGTTCTTTCAGCTCCAGCAAGTGGTACTTTTTCGATTTGGCATTGAAGTAACTTTCAATGGAAGGGGTTGCAGAGCCCAGGATCACATGGGCCCCGTGCAGTCCTGAAAGGAAAACAGCGCTATCACGGGCATTGTACCTGGGGGCCGGGTCAAACTGTTTGAATGAATGATCATGTTCTTCATCCACGATGATGAGGCCCAATTCCTGGTAGGGTAGAAAAAGCGCAGAACGCGGGCCCAGGATGATCTTGTAATGATCGTCCTTTTCTTTGCTGAAATTCAGAACTTTATTCCATATCTCCACCTTTTCGCTTTTGCTGTATCTTGAGTGGTAAACCCCGACAGCTTTTCCAAAGTATTTACGCAAACGGTTGATGATCTGTGTGGTCAGCGCAATTTCCGGGAGCAGGTACAAAACCTGTTTGCCTTGCTGCAGCGTATTTTCGATCAATTTGATATAGATCTCTGTTTTGCCCGAGGAAGTAACCCCATGCAAGAGCACTGTTTTTCGTTCACCAAAAGAACTGTTCACTTCATCCAGGATCTCGGCTTGTGAGCCGGTGAGTTGGATATCCTCAGGAGAAATGGTCCTGGAAAATTCCTCCAACCTGCTCACCACTTTTTCTTCTGCTTTCAGGATGCCTTTTTTGTGCAGGGCATTCATTTGGGCATGGCTTGCTCCAGCAACTTTTAATAATTCCGGCCGGCTAACGCTTTTCTGTTTTTGGGCCAGATGCAGAAAGCTCATCAAAAGCTTCAGTTGTTTGCAAGCCCTTTTGTCGAGCTCATCAAAAACATCCTTCAATGCTTCTTCATCGTTTTTGTATTTCTCTTGCAGATCAACAAAAACTTCTTTTTTCGCTCGGTAAGGATCGTTGATCTCCTCTTCAGTGCTGATCACTCCCTTTTCAATCAGATTTTTGATGAGGGGGATCACTTTTTGCTGCCCGGCAATTTCAGCAGCTTCTGATATGGTGAGCTTTTCCTGGTATGTGAGGGCTTCGGCAATGCGGATCTCTCTCTCATTGAGACCATCCAGGCTGCCTGAAAAATCTTCATGCAAACGGATGCCCGTTTCGCTGGCCAGCTTCAGGGAAGAAGGCAGTGCCACATTCATGACCTCACCCAGGGTAGACATATAGTACTCACTGACCCAGCGCCAGAATTTAAGCTGGACTTCATTAACGATTGGGTGGATGTCCAGGATGGAAAGAACATACTTTGCCTGGAAACTCTTTGGTACCTTTTCATGGATCTCGGTAACAATGCCCGTATATATCTTTTTCCTGCCGAACTGCACCACCACCCGCTGGCCCTTTTTAATACTGTTATTCAGCTCGAATGGAATACGATAAGTGAATGTACCTGGAACAGGAAGTGGAAGCAATATTTCTGCAAACAGGGTTGTGCGTTCCATGCGTTAGTATTGTTTTGCTCAAAGGTATGAAAGATTGTAAAATATTATACGATATTAAGATATAAGAGTCAAGTCGTTCTCTTCATTCAGAAAAGCCTTCCCTTATCATGACTCAAAGCCTTCCCTTATCATGACTCAAAGCCTTCCCGTATCATGAACCCAAGCCTTCCCGTATCATGGACCCAAGCCTTCCCGTATCAAGGACCCAAGCCTTCCCGTATCAAGGACCCAAGCCTTCCCGTATCAAGGACCCAAGCCTTCCCGTATTACGCACTATGAATACATAAAGAATTAGAAATTCGACATCACAACGAAAGCACCCTTGCAATCTCCAGCAGGTGTTTGTTCATCCGGTGATGTTGCTTGATGGCTTTTTCAAAAGCTGTGAAAGCGATCTTGTTATCAATCTGCCCGACCATCACCCCGCTTTTTCCTTTCAGCAGTGCCATTACTGATTCGTATCCCAGGGTGCTGGCCAATACCCTGTCGCCGCAGGTAGGCGGACCGCCCCGCTGTACATGCCCGAGGATGGTTACCCGAATATCAAAATGGTCGAATCTTTTTTTGATCTCATCAGCTACATCATAAGCGCCGCCAAAATCATCCCCCTCTGAAACAATGATGATCCCGGATTTTTTATTTTGCCGCCAGTCGTGGTTCAGTTTGTCGATCAAGCTGTTAATATAGGTTTTGGTTTCCGGTACCAGGATATCTTCGGCGCCCGCAGCGATGCCACTTCTGAGGGCAATGAATCCTGCATCCCTGCCCATTACTTCGATGAGGAAAAGCCGGTCATGGGAAGCTGCCGTGTCGCGTATCTTATCCACCGCCTGCACCACATTGTTGATGGCCGTATCGAAACCAATGGTGAAGTCCGTGCCATAAAGGTCGTTGTCGATGGTTCCGGGCAGGCCGATCATCGGGAAGGCGAATTCTTCTTCGAATATTTTTGCCCCCGTAAAAGTGCCATCACCACCAATTACTACTAGCGCATCAATCTTGTTTTTTTTTAATGCCTTATGAGCTTTTTCACGTCCTTCGTAGGTCATGAAGTCCTTGCTTCTTGCTGTCTTTAAAATGGTTCCACCACGCTGTATGATGTTTGAGACAGAGGCTGAATCCAGTTTCTTTAAATCCCCATTGATCAGCCCCTGGTATCCATTCATTACTCCATAAACTTCCACTTCGTTGTTGATCGCTGTTCGAACGATCGCTCTGACGGCGGCATTCATCCCGGGTGCGTCTCCTCCGGAAGTGAGCAATCCGATCTTTTTTATTTTAAGCATAAATTTTATATGTTATCTGTATAAAAACCATACCAAAACTATGAAGACCTGGGTTTCTTCTTTGTTTTCTTGCTGCCTTCATAAAGTTCAAACTTGATGAACTTACAGGGGATCTTGCCATTGAATACATCAATTCTGAAAGCAGAACGAAGGCCGAGGTATTTCACCGCGTAAAAATCGGCAGCCAAGATATAGGCATCGAAGCCGGTGTATTTTTGTTTGAATACATCCCCCATCTTCCTGTAAAAATCGATCATATCTTTTTTTTGTATGCGTTCCCCATAGGGTGGGTTGGTGATGATGGTTCCTTTCTCGAAGGGAGGCATCAGTTTTTCAAAGGAGGAGTGCATGACCACTATATCCTTATGCAACTGGGCGGCATGAATATTCTTTCTGGCATTTACAAGTGCCCGGTCGGAAATGTCACTGCCCATGATGGAGATGTCTGTTTCTGTGATCTTGCTATCGGCTTCTTCCTTTACCTCTTGCCAGAGATCTTCCTCAAAATCAGGCCATTTCATGAACGCAAAGGATTTTCGATAATATCCGGGTGGAATCTTCATGGCCCGCTTGGCGGCTTCGATCAGCAGGGTCCCTGATCCACAGAAAGGATCCAGGAAAGAGGTTTTCCCACTCCAGCCACTCATCATGATCAAACCGGCAGCTAGCACTTCGTTGATGGGAGCCTGCCCTCCCGATTGCCGGTATCCCCGTTTGTGCAAAGAATCGCCTGAGCTGTCGAGTGAAATATTGCAAAGGTTGCGGTTGATGTGAACATTCAGTTGCAGATCAGGGTCCTTAACATCTACCGAAGGCCTTTTGCCATATTTCTCCTGGAAGTAATCTGCGATGGCATCCTTTGTTTTCAAAGCCACAAAATAAGAATGATTGAGATTGGAGTTGCTTACTACTCCGTCAATGGCAAAGGTGGTGTTTATATCCAGGAGTTCATCCCAGGCAACCTTTTTAACATTGTCATATAACTCATCTTCAGATGAGGCTGGAAAATCGAACCTTGATTTTAAAACCTTCAGGGCCGTGCGGCATTCATAATTGATACGGTAAATCAGCCGCATGTCTCCCTCACAGCTTACTGCCCTTTTCAGTATCTGTATGTCCTTTGCTCCAAGCTGCTTCAGTTCACCTGCAAGCAGGTCTTCAAGCCCGGCCAGTGTTTTTACTACGATCATTGCATTCGATTGAATGTGCAAGTCTAGCTTTTTTTAGGCAAAAAATGTACAAATTTGTATAAAATCTCAAAACTTATTTAAGATGACGATCAAGGAAGCACAGCAATGGGTAGATGATTGGATCAATACGACCGGTGTAAGATATTTTGATGAACTTACCAATACAGCTTTGCTGATGGAGGAAGTGGGTGAGGTGGCAAGGATCATTGCCCGTAAATACGGAGAACAATCTTTTAAGGGAGGAGAAGAAAACATCGATCTTTCGGATGAATTTGCTGATGTATTCTTTGTACTAATCTGCCTGGCCAATCAGACCGGTGTCGACCTGACCGAAGCTTTGGGAAAAAATATGGACAAGAAAAGCAAGAGGGATTCAGAACGGCACCGGAACAACAGTAAACTTTATTGATTGCATGGGATTAGTGTAAGGGCCTTACCTGAAGAGGCGCCTCCTGTTACCTGGAGGGCTTGCAAAGTACTTTTTTAGGAATATCTTTTCCTTTTCGAGCCGATTGATCAGCTCCGACAATCTCTCCAGATTTTCCTTCATCGCTTTGTTAAAATCCTTTTCAGCAGGTTTTACCATACCGAACATTGATCTTGCAGCCATGGTCTTGCTGTAGATGGCATTGAAACTTTCGCGCAGATAATCATCGTTGTAGGCTTCTATCCGGAATTGTTTGTTTTTCGCCTGTATATATTCATTGAATAGGGCAACAGCTTCATTAAAAGATTGCACCGCCTGGTTGTGGACATCCACCTGATCATTGTGCCTTTTGGTATTGATGCGCTCGATGTAATTGTTGGCTTCTTGCAGTATCATATCATTTATGATTCCGCTTTCTTTCATTCTTTCCAAGGCTGCCAGTAATTGCTCTTCCTCAGTCAGGCTGAAATATTCATCAATGGCCTGGTCAATATCCTTGTATTTCAAGAAATAACCGCTGGTACGTCCTTCATAAAAATCATAATTGCTCAGCGGTTTGTTCAGGAACTGGAACAAGGGATCGAAGGGCATGTGGTTTTCAATCATTTCTCCCGGGCTTTTCATGAACCATTTATCAGTGAATTCATGGTAAGCCCGGCCATCTTCAATGTAGCCTGACCCCCAGGTTGGATCGATGAGATACCAGTCTCCGTTGATCTTAACCGCATTCCATGCATGGGCAATATCATTGATCTGGCCGTGCTGTCTTGTATAGCCTGTTATTACCATGGACTCCAGACCGGACTGTTCGGCCAGGTAATGAAAGAGTTCGGCGTAATGCTGGCAAACACCTTCTTTTTTATCGAGTGCATAGTCGATCAGTTCTCTTGGGTCGACAAATGTGCCCCCCTTGCGTGCCAGTCGGAGGTCATATTTGAGCTTGTTGGCTACCCAGTAATAAATGGCATATGCTTTCAGCCAGTCCTGGCTGATATTATCCGTCAGGTAATGAGCCAGCTTATCAGGATCATTGAAAAGGTATTCGGGAGTTTTGTCTGCTTTAGAACGGATGTCTTTTTTTAGTTTGGTATAATCTTGCGATACAACCGTGTTGCTCAGCAGTATCAGGATGAAAAACACCAGACTGTATTTATTGCGAATAAATTCCATCAGAATAATAACAGGAATTTCCTGAATTTATGATACAAATGAAGATGAAGAGAACTTATTTCTTCTTTTTGTAATTCTTGCCGGAGGGATTCCTTCTTTTGAAGTTTGGTTTCCTGCGCTGCTTTGCTTCCCACTGCGGACCTTCTCCCAGACCCTGCGGTGGCGGAAGCTTGATCACTTCTTTTTCGATCAGTTTTTCAATCTTATGAAAATCGAAGCATTCGTCACCGCCAACAAAAGTGAGGGCCACACCGTCTTTTTCTGCACGGGCTGTCCGGCCGATCCTGTGCACGTAATCTTCCGCATCATTGGGAACATCGAAGTTGATCACCAGATTAATATCCTGGATGTCGATGCCACGACTCAAAACATCGGTTGCAACCAGTATCCTGGTTTTCCTGGCTTTGAAACGCAGCAGAACCTCTCCCCGTTCTGATTGCTCAAGATCGGAGGAGATACCTTCGCAAACAAAGCCTTCTTTCTTCAGAGCCCTTACAATATCGGTTACCTTCTTTTTTGTAGAAGAGAAGATCAGGATGCTTTTATAGTCCGGTTTATCGCTGATGAGCTTTGTGATGGTCGGGATCTTTTGTTCCTCGTAAAGCATATAAACAGCTTGGAGGACATTTTCAGGAGGTTTTGAAATGGCCGTATTGATCTGCTCTGGCTCATTCAGGATCTTGGATGCCAGCTTCCTGATCTCAGACGGCATGGTGGCGCTAAACATCAGGGTTTGCCTGTCTTTGGGCAGGTATGACTCTATCTTGAGGATGTCATCATAAAAGCCAATATCCAGCATTCGGTCGGCTTCATCCAGGATGAAGTATTTTAACTGGTCGAATTTTACATAGCCCATGTTCAGGTGGGCGATCAGTTTGCCAGGTGTGGCCACGATGATGTCAGCACCCTGGGTAAGGGCTTTTTTCTGTTGTACCCAGTCCATGCCATCGCTGGTCCCTCCATAAATAGCGATCGAGCTGGTATTGGTGAAATAAGCAAAACCCTGTACCTGCTGTTCGATTTGTATAGCCAGTTCGCGTGTTGGAGCCAGAATGAGTGTGCTTGTGCCCCTTTCCTTTTCTCCTGCAATCTTGTTAAGTATTGGGAGGATGAAGGCTGCTGTTTTACCGGTGCCTGTCTGTGCACAGGCGATCAGGTCTTTGCCTTCGTTGATCACCGGAATAGCACTTTCCTGTATGGGAGTTGCTTTTTCAAACCCCATACTGGAAATGGCTTCTTCTACTGTTTGGCTGAAATTGAATGATTTAAAATCCATAGCTTATTTGTTCTCCTGTTCTTTTTTCTCACGAAGCTTTTTCAAAACTTCTTCCTGAACAGAGGGCTGCAAAGGCATGTATTTGTAAAAGTCCATGGAATAATTAGCCCGGCCGCTTGACATATTTCTTAATTGTGTAGCATAACCAAACATTTCGCTCAAAGGTACAAAACCTACGAGTTTCTGAGAACCTTTTCTGTATCTGCGCATGGATTCTATTTTTCCCCGCCTTTTATTGAGGTTGCCAACAATGTCACCGATGTATTCATCAGGTGTATTGATCTCAATTCTCATCATAGGTTCCAGCAAAATGGGTTTTGCTTTGCGGAATCCGTTTTTGAAGGCGATGGATGCACAGGTCTGGAAAGCGAAGTCGGAAGAATCCACCGGGTGGAATTTTCCGTCAAGCAGCACCACTTTTACATCCACCACTGGATAGCCTGCCAGGATTCCTTCTGCCAGAGTTTTCTTGACCCCTTTGTCGACCGATGGAATATACTCAGCCGGAATGTTTCCGCCTTTGATCTTGTCGATGAATTCATAACCTTCCCCATCATTGGGCTCCAGTCGCATGAGTGTCTGGGCAAATTGCCCTTTACCACCTGACTGCTTGACATGCCTGTATTCGGTTTCCACTTCAGCGGTAATGCTTTCGCGATAAGCCACGGCTGGTTCGCCAACTTCTACATCTACATCGAATTCATCTTTCAGGCGGTCGATGATGATCTCCAGGTGAAGCTCACCCATTCCGGCGATGATGTTTTCTTCTGTTTCATGATCAAAGCGCACATTAAAAGAGGGGTCCTCATTGGCCAATTTGTGAAGTGCTTCACCCAGTTTGGCCTGTTCTTTTCGTGATTTGGGATTGATCTTCATTTCGATTACAGTGGGCGGAGCCGTAATGCTTTCAAGGAATAATTTATTCTCGGGATCGCAGAGGGTATCCCCCGTTTTCGTATGCTTCATGCCAATGAGTGCTACGATATCTCCGGGACCTGCTTCTTCCACTTCCTCCCTTTCTTTGGCCTTGATTTTCATGATGCGGCCAATCCTTTCCATCTGGTCCTGGGTAGAGTTGAGTATCTGCATACCGCTTTTCAGGTGGCCGGAATAAATCCTGATAAAAGTCTGCTGTCCCACATAGGGGTCATGGATCAATTTAAATGAAAGAGCCGCAAAGGGTGCTTTCGGTGAAGGGCAGCGGGTATGGGTTTTTTCCTCATCTTGGGTATCCAGGCCCACAACTGCTCCCACATCAATTGGTGAGGGCAGGTAATCAACCACAGCATCCAGTAAGAGCTGAACCCCTTTGTTTTTATAAGCTGCTCCACAGAATACAGGAGTGATCAGTAATCCCAGGGTAGCTTTGCGGGCTTCCCTTTTCAAGACGTCAACCGGAATTTCTTTTTCTTCAAGGAACATTTCGGCAATTTCATCATTGAAATCAGCGATTTTCTCGATCAGATGATCTCTTGCCGCTTTTGCTTTTCCTTTGTATTCATCAGGGATTTCAGCTTCAATTCTTTCATATTCCTGGAATATGTATGCTTTTTGCTCGATCACATCAATAAGGCCTTTGAAATCTTCTTCAGAACCCATGGGTAATTGAAAGGGTACTGCATTGGCATCAAGGTATTTGTCCATCATGCCAACAGCTTCTTCAAAATCTGCTCCTGTGCGGTCCATTTTATTGATGAAGGCAATGCGGGGCACCTTGTATTTGTCTGCCTGATTCCAGACCGTTTCGCTCTGCGGTTCTACTCCGTTAACTGCATCAAAAAGTGCGATCATGCCGTCGATGACCCTGAGGGAGCGCTCAACTTCGATCGTAAAATCAACGTGGCCTGGTGTGTCGATGATATTGACCGGATGACCGTTCCATAAACAAGAAATGGCTGCAGAGGCAATGGTAATGCCCCTTTCCTGTTCCTGTTTCATAAAGTCCATGGTTGCTGCGCCATCATGAACCTCCCCGACTTTTCTCTTGATCCCCGTGTAATAGAGGATTCTTTCCGTTACTGTTGTCTTACCTGCATCAATGTGCGCCGCGATCCCGATGTTTCTTAATTTACTTAATGACATGCTATGTATTTCTTTATTGATTCAAAATCAGCTATATAAAATAATAATTTTTGGTTAGTGACCAAAATGGGCGCAAAAGTACTAAATATTGTAACATATATAGATGTTTTAATAATTATTTAACAAAAAGAAAACCTGTCTTATCTTGCGACAAATTTTTACATTTAATATCTTATGAATGAATTTTTTACCGTAGGAACAATTTAATTTGGAAATCGTTGTTAAATTATTAACAGTAGTTTTGTTGAACAAAAGTTTTATTGAGAGATATGGACAATAGCAGAATGATTGATTTTTTGCGGAACATTGAGTTATTCCGTGGTTTGAGCGAGAACGGGCTTGAAACGCTCGTTTCAAACATAATCGAAAAAAACCTTGAATCGGGTGAATACCTTTTTTCAGAAGGAGCTCCGCGGCAAAACATATATATTATTGAAGAAGGTGAAGTTGAGTTGTTTAAAAAAACCCCATATGGAGAGGAAAACCGGCTTGCTTTGTTCAGCGAAAATGATTTTTTGGGCGAAGGTTCCCTGATGGATGATTCACCCCACAGCACCAGTGCAAGAACAACCCTGCCCAGCAGGATATTACTGGTGGATGTAAGTTTTATGATGGAGCATGGATCATTGGCCGTGAAGATCCTATCAAATATTGCCAGGGTGATCAGCCGGAGAATGCGCCAGATCAATAACCGCACTTCCAAAACAGCATCCCAGTATGTTTCCGGTAAAACCAGGATGGAACATGACCTGCTCGGTTACCGGGAAGTTCCGGCCGAAGCTTATTATGGGATTCAGACAATGCGTGCGGTGGAGAATTTTAATATCAGCGGGGTGAGCCTGAATTTTTACCCTGTACTGATAGAATCTCTTGCAGTAGTCAAAATGGCTGCCGCAAAAGCAAACCTTGAACTGGGCCTATTATCAAAACCAGTTGCCAATGCTATTTTAAGGGCCTGTCATGATCTGCTGGCTGGAAAGTACCTGAGTCACTTTGTAGTTGATATGATACAGGGCGGTGCGGGTACTTCAACAAATATGAATGTGAATGAAGTGATCGCCAACAGGGCGCTGGAAATCCTGGGTCATGAGAAAGGGGAATACAAATACTGCCATCCCAACAATCATGTAAACTTATCGCAATCTACCAATGATGCATACCCAACGGCCATTAAAATCGCCCTGGTAAAAAGCAACGAGAAGCTATTGATGATTCTGAAAAATCTCATTGGCAGCCTGAAGGAAAAATCCCTGGAATTTGCTCATATCATCAAAATGGGAAGGACCCAGTTGCAGGATGCTGTACCCATGACACTTGGCCAGTCCTTTGAAGCTTATGCTGTTACACTGGAAGAGGAGATTGAAAACCTTACAAAAAATGTTGATCTGATGCTGGAAGTCAACATGGGAGGCACCGCTATCGGTACAGGCATCAATGCCGACCCTGAATACAGCAGCCGTGTCCTGCATCATTTGCGGGAAGTCACGGGCCTAGATATCAAGCTGGCAAAGAACCTTGTTGAGGCTACACAGGATACAGGCTCTTTTATCATGTATTCTTCAGCCATCAAAAGGCTGGCAGTGAAGATCTCAAAAATGAGTAACGATCTCCGGCTGCTTTCCAGCGGCCCCAGGGCAGGAATCAATGAGATCAATCTGCCTCCAATGCAGCCGGGTTCTACCATCATGCCCGGAAAAGTCAATCCTGTGATCCCTGAAGTGGTTAACCAGATAGCATTCAAAGTGATCGGAAATGACCTGACCGTGGGGCTTGCTTCAGAGCACGGGCAGCTTGAATTGAATGTAATGGAACCCGTGATCGTCCAAAGCCTTTTTGAATCGATCGAAATGCTCAAAAACGGGATGGACACCCTCAATTACAGGTGCATCAAAGGGATTACTGCCAATGCTGAGCATTGCAGAAAACTTGTGGAGAATAGCATCGGCCTGGTTACCGCATTGAATCCTTATATCGGATATGAGAATTCAACGATACTGGCCAAGGAGGCCCTGTTGTCGGGAAAAGGTGTTTACGAGCTGGTGCTTGAAAAGAAAATGCTCTCGAAGGAGAAACTTGATGAGATCCTGGCTCCTGAAAATATGATCGGACCGAAAAAGTTCACTTAATGTGCTTTCTTTGCACTGATCATAATCAGCAGGAAAGAAACCAGGAGGCTGAAAGTCAGGTCAGGTAGAAAATAAAAAGCCGGGATTTTGTTTATTATTCCCGAAACCAGCATGATGAGACCGAGGATGAAGAAGGCGAGGGCCCATGCCATCATGAGCCTTTTATACCGGCTGATATTCCTGGCCATGATATTAAAGGCTATACCGGTCAGCAGGACAAACCCACCCAGAATGGAATAGATGTACTGGAAGTATTCATGCTCCGACCAGAGGCTACCGATACCGAAAAGTTCAAACAGGTTCCGCGTGGCAAAAATCCTGACGAGGCCGCCGAAAATCATCGCATAGCCAATCACTGAGAGAATCAGGCAGGAAGCCTTGTCATTGTCGGTTTTCATCCTGAATGGAATTATTTCGTTTGTTTGATCTGAAAAGAATGAAGCCTTTCTCCTCAATTACTATCTGCCAATCCCCGGATTTTTTTAAACCGGAAAGTAGAATGAGGGCCTCGCGTTCAGTGTTCTCCTTTGCAATGTTCTCATCCACGACAATAAAAGTGGCATTCCTTACATCAGGAAAGGTATGGATATGTTCGCGTAGCGCAAGATGTGGTAGGAAATCTCTTTGTGAGCTTACATCTGCCTCAGCAGGGATCTTTTGAAGATAATGGCAGAGCGAGTCGGGCAGTGTGTTCCTGTTATAATGCTCCTTTGTATAAAAAGCCAACTTATCCTGTATGCCCGGGTATCTTGTTTTTGTCATCATTCTGGCACTTATGCCTGCTGTAAAAAGAAGTGTGGCAGCAATCAGAAATATCCTGTGCCTGGGATTTCCGATCCGGCCGAAGTAGTCGAAAAGACCAATGCTAAGAATGGGTGCAAAAAGTGCTGCGAAAAATGAAAATATACTCCATTGGTGCGGACTGTCATGTAAGAGCATCAGGAAAAACATCGGCATTATCATGATAAGATATCGAAAACGCATGATAAGCAATATACCTCCTGAAAGCAGAAAGACGATAATAAACTCCTTTTTGATATCGTCAAATGCAGGATTGCCTGTATGGTTTACCATAAGAAAATTGATGGATGCAATGGGGTGATACAGAATAAAGCGGAAAGCATCCATCATATTTGCACCCAGAAAACTGTATTCGAAAACGTTTTGGCCAGCCGGGTTTTCCAGTGAAGGCATGATAAGCCCAGAAACAAGCATGAAGTAAAGATATGCTACCAGAGCAAATACCACCAGCTTGGTAGTAGCTTCTTTGTCACGGAAATAATCAAAGATCAGCCCCAGGCATACGAAAGCCAGGATCAATCCCATCGTTTCCCGGGCCATGATCATCAAGACCAGGAACAAAAACGAAAGATTGTAATTTTCCATTTTAAAACTATGGAAGAACCAGGGAATGAACATGACCCCGATAACCATGCTGTTGTATTCATTGTATAGTGCGGCATAGATGCCGAAAAATAGCAGAAAATAGAGGCACCCAAGCAAAGGGATCCAGCGCTTGGCAGAGATCAACCTGAGGTAGCGGTATACACCAACAGCGCCAAAGAGGATGGCGATCAGTTGCACAAGAATCAGTGTATAGGATCCAGCCAGTAAAGTCAGAGGAGAAAGCAGGATGAGGTAGAGGTCGAATTCGAATGACAATAGTGAGTAATAGCCTCCACCCAACTTTCCCTCTAGGGGCATGCGAAGATTTGTGTAATCGTGCATGGCGTTCAGGTAGTTCCCCATCATACCTGAGCCTGTCCTGAAGTTCAAATGATTGTAAATGGAAATCAGGGAAAAAACTGTTCCGAAAAGCAAGAGCAACAGGATGAGCCATTTGTGCTCATTGAGATATTGTTTTATCGACTTCCCTGACAAATTTGTAAAGATTTAGGAAGTAAATATACGAATCAGCCCCAGACTTCTTGTTGGAGATAAAAAAAAGATTTACACATTATTGTGTGAAAACGTATTGGATCAGATTGGCTCCCATGCGCAAGGCTTTCAAACGGGTTTCTTCAGAATCCCTGTGAATTTCAGGGTCTTCCCATCCATCTCCCAGGTCGCTTTCATAAGAATAAAAACATACCAATCTGCCTTCATAGATCAGGCCAAAGCCCTGGGGTGCTTTGTTGTCATGTTCATGGACCTTTGGTAGGCCCGTTGTGAAGGAATAAGTTTGATGATATATGGGATGATCAAAAGGCAACTCCACGAAATTGAGTTCAGGAAAAACCTTTTTCATCTCAGGGCGGATGAACTGATCCATACCATAATTATCGTCGATGTGCAGGAATCCGCCGGATAGTAAATAATTTCTCAGGTTTTCTGCATCATCATTCGAAAAGACCACATTTCCATGCCCGGTCATATGAATGAATGGATAGTTGAAAATCTCAGGACTGCCAACATCGACTGTGGCTGGCTCATCCTCAATATCCATATCAAGCTGGTTGTTGCAGAAACTGATCAGGTTTGGAAGAGAAGTAGGATTGGCATACCAGTCGCCTCCGCCGCTGTATTTTAAAAGGGCTATTTTATAGGTGGATTGGCTCAATACCTGCAAAGAAATGCTCAGTAAGACTGCAAGAATGATATATGGAATTGTTTTTTTCATTGATGTTCGATTGCTCGATTGCTCGATTGTCCCGGCTTTCAGCCGAGGATCCTCCTCCGCAGGACGGGATTAAATTGTTCAATTTTGTTATTCAATCAGCAGAAAATTTATTAATTATTAATTCTTAATTATTCATTAAACAAACCGTGTGGCAAGCCACTACAGCAGCCGTTTCAGTTCTTAAACGGCTTTTGCCCAGACTTATTGGAATGAAGCCCTTTTCTTTTGCCAGCTCGACTTCTTCCCGGCTGAAGTCTCCTTCCGGCCCGATCAGGATCAGGACATCATTTCCGGGTTTGATGAGGTTTTTGAGTGAAACGCTAACCTCCTCATCAATGAAAGCGATGAATTTATCTCCGCTGAAATCCTGTATAATGAAGTCTTCGAAGTTAATGGCTTCATGGATCTCTGGTAAAAATGCCTTCAGGCTTTGTTTCATTGCGGCAACCATGACCCTTTCAAGGCGATTTGTCTTTACAATTGTCCGCTCGGAATGCCTGCAAAGAAGGGGCGTTATCTCATCCAGCCCGATCTCGGTCGCTTTTTCGAGGAACCATTCGTAGCGGTTGATATTTTTGGTGGGGGTAACAGCCAGGTGAAGCCGGTAATTCCTTTTTTCAAAATCTTTCAACTGCTCTGTAAGTTGCACCGTGCATTTTTTCGGATGATCATCTTCGATCATTCCAGTATACATATTACCCTCACCATCCGTGAGGCGGATCCGGTCACCTTTTTTCATCCGCAGCACCCTGACGACGTGCTTTGAATCGTTTTCATCCAGGATGGCATGATTGCCCTTAAAATCCTTCGTAAAGAATAGTTGCATTTGTCTTTCTTTTGAAGGATAAAATTAAGCAGAAGCAATCAAATATAAAAAACTTATTTCCTGTCAGGGGGTGGGGGAGGATCCTGCATTAGCTGCTCACCTTTACCTTTCTCTTTTTCCAGGAATTTGAGTGAAAGATCGATCTGTTCGGAAAGATCATCGGGATACTCATGTCCCTTGCCTGAATTAATGATGAAACGGTTTTTGATTTGGCTGGTATCCATGCGGTAGGCCAGTTCTTTTTGCCCGGGAAGGCCTGTGTCCAACTCCCCGGTGATTAGGGCCACCTTCAGTTTGTGGGCCGATGCTTTTGCAAGGGCTTCGTTCTCAATTCCCCGTGGCACAACCGGAAACAGCAGGAGCAAGCCAGCCACAGGAAGCTCCTGCCTCAAACCAAGCAATATGGATCGGTAGCCTCCTGCGGAAGGACCGCCGATCAGGATGCGACTGGTATCAACGGGGTACTCATTGATGATCCCTTCAAGCATTCCCAAAACATCATCCAAACTGCGGTTGTCAAACCTTCTTGCGTAAGAACCCCTGACTTCCGCCCCCTGAAGGTAGGCCGTTATGTGATTTTTCGACAGTTCCTCCGATTGCCAGAAAAGCCGTGACTGATAGTGGCTTCCGGTACCCCCGTGCAGGACTGCCAGCAAAGGATAGGTTCTGTCCGGATCATAATTTTCAGGCAATACAACAAAATATTCCGCTTTGCTTTTTTCAGCAGCTACTTCCCGGAGCTCATCGTTTTTCTGAATAAAAGCATCAAAGTCCGGCAGTTCGCTGATATTCTCTACATAAGCAGGCCAGGTGCGGTTGCCGGTCATCAGGGGGAAAAAGAATCCCTTGCTTTGGGCCTCGCTCAGTTTTTCCAGAATGGCTTCGTAATCTCCGGTTTCCTGGTTCAGGAAAGTGTAATACCAGAAGCTCAGATAGTAATATGCATAATCCTGTTCGATCTCATCCAGGTGCCCGTCGAGGTATTGCAGTTTCTTTTCTGCAGTCCAGTCATCTGAATTGAGTGTATCGCGGATACTTAGGAATGAATCGGAAAACACGGGCGGGTTGACTTCCGCGAAATCCTGCGCCTGCAGGTTGATCATCACCAGAAGAAAGATTAAAAGGCTCAATGATTTTTTCATCTGTTCGGATTTGGTTTTCTATGGATAAGCATAAAATGTACCAAAAGCCTATGATGAACTATGGTGCTTATTAAGAGATGTTTAGTGAGTCGACCCGAAAAGCTGGTTTAAGCAAATATGTCCGTTTTGATACATCTTATTGTCCGCAGAAGGCCAGTCTGGTCAATCATGATTCCTGAATTTGTCTATCACCGTGGCTTTGATCCAGTAAATATCCGAATTGCCGTTTTGCGGGCTGTTGTGAATTTGTTGAAGCTTTTCAAAGCTGAGCGCTTCTGCTTCCTTTTCCGGCACCCTTGCCGACATGAAGAAAAAGTATTTTCCATCCGAGGAGATATAAGGAGACCATTCCCGTGAATTCTCAGAGTTGATCTCCGGTCCCAGGTTGTAGGGCCCGTCCCAGGAATCCTCTGCTCCGTGATAGACAATATAGTAATCCGTTCCGCCATAAGAATCATCCCTGCCGTAAACAGGCACGATCAGGAAATCATCATTGGGAGAGGCAAAGGCATTATAGCGGCTCATCCCGCTGTTGACTGCTTCGGGCAGCCTGACAGCGTCCGTATAACCTTCAGCAGATTGCCGCGCACGGTATATATGGCTCAGGCCGGTGGCGGCTTCATCCCGGGTAAAATAGAGAAAGCCATTGTTGGTTATGCTGGGAAAAAATTCTCCTTCATCGGTGTTGATCTCGCTGCCAAGTGCCTTTGGTGTTGCCCAGCCATCTGCTGTCCGGTCGGTATACCAGATATTTACATCTCCCGCTTCCGTCTCGCCATCCATGGGCTGATTGGAAGCAAAATACACGAGGTTGCCATCACTTGTCAGGCAGGGTTCAAGGTAGGTGTATGCAGGATTCTGTGCGAAGGAAACTACTTCCGGGTCACTCCATTTGCCATCCATGTTTTTTACCACCAGGATGCTCATATAGGTATGATTCCCTGCCGAAGAACAGAAATAGATCTCATTGCCATCGGGGGTAATGGCTATGTCGCGGTTGTTCATACCGTTGGAGACGATGCCCGGGGCGAAAAGTACGGGTTTGCCGGCAGGGGGTTTCTGCCCTAAATAGGGGCCGGATAATTCTCTTTTATCATTCGGAATATTGGTACATGCGGAAATGAATAGTATGTATAGAATAAAACAGTATGGATATTTCATTTGACAGGGAATTTTTAGCGTGGTAAAATTAGCCAATCTTATTTATACGCTTTCTAAATTTCAATAAAATCATGGAAAAACACATACAATATGGACGAATAGGGTACTAATAATTAGGAACACTTGATAAATATTTGAAAGTGAAAAGTAAACTATACCTTCAAAAATGAAAACCAAACCTATTGTATCATCTGTTGCGCGTACACACACACACACACACACATACACACACACGCGCGCGCGCATGTTATTGGACATGCGTATTTCATAAGAACTGCTCTCTTTTATTTCAAGCTTTTCGAAATATTCAAAGATTTTTCTTCCAGGAAAGGGGAAACAAATTTGAAATTCTGTTATTGTGTTATAAAGGATGTGATCATACCTGACGTAATGAAAACTAAAGAAAGCATAAAAATCGAATTATTAACCAAAACCAAAAAAAATGAAAAAGTTTTATTTTTTGGCCTTGACATTTGTCATTCTTGGCTTTTGCAAGGGACAGGCAAGCTGGGTTGCATTCAGCAGCCCGGATCCTCAACAACCAAGGGTTACATTGCAAGCTTCCGACAATTCCAATGTAGTATTTGAAGTTGAAACATTTGGAATGTATTCTACAGAAATTACCGAACAAGGTGATACCTATCAACGTCTTCAAATCCCCGGCTGTTCTTCAACAACAGACACCGGTGCACCTGAAATACCCTATGTACGCAAACTGATTGCCATACCCAAATGCGATCAGGTAAGTTTATCAGTAACGGTAAATGATCAAAGCACCCTGAGCAATTATTACGTGTATCCTGCTCCCGAATATGTCGAGCAGCAATCCGGTGAACTGGTCTGGCTTGAGGAGCAGTTTTATATTGATACTACAGCTTATGCTGATACAGCCAACATACCAAATCTTTATGCAGAAATAAAAACAATCGGGTATTTGCGTGATCAGCGTTTTGCCGAAGTCTGGGTATATCCCGTACAATTTGATCCTGCCAACGAGCAGTTACAGATAAATAATGTGTGTACGGTAACTTTAAACTTTACAAATCCAAGTACAAGTATCAATGCAAATACCGGGTTGTTCAATAATGTGGCCACGAATTCTTTCCTAAACTATACATCCAGCGGGATAACAGCTTCTGTCAGCAGCAACCCGGAATACCCCGGGAACATAAGCTGGATAAGTTTTACGGATACCGCCCAGGCTGCCAACATCACCGCCGACTACCTGATCATTACCGACGAGCTGTTCTACGATGCTCAGGACCCCAATGCCGTTCTGCTGGAAATAGCCCGGCACCGGGCAGATTACAACGGCTTTGATGTGGCTGTTGTGAAAGTGGAGGAGATTCTGGCAAGTGATTTTCATGATCCGGGTGAACCATATCATCTTGAAGAAGCAATGAGAAGATTCATCAAACGCGTGTACGAAGGAGCCAATGCCAACCATACCTACGATGGGAAGCTGGCTTATGTATTGCTGGTGGGGGATGCCTATTACGGAACCGATTTCGGGGTTCCGACTTCATATAAAACTCTCCAGGCTGGTACAAATCCTCCCAATGTGATTAATGATTATTATTTTTCTTGCTTGACTGAAGATAATGGAATAGCTGATGACATCGGTGATCTTTTCATTGGTAGATTCAGTGTGCGCAGCATGGAACAATTAAGCAATATCATCAGCAAGACGAAATACTGTGAAAGAGAAGCTGATCTTGAGGGATGGCGGGATACGGTCTATTTTGCAAATAGCGACGGATTGAACGGGAACGATACATTGGTATATGCCCATCTTTTGGAAAAAATCAATGCAATGGATTCGCTTTACATTCCCGAGCCCTATCAGAATAAGGTTTTTAACGAGTATGATTATACGATTTCCGATACGATGGACCGCTATGGTTTTTTACAGAAATTAAACAGCGGCTGCTTATTTCTAAGCTACTACGGGCATGGTCTTATTGAAGGCTATGCGGTTGGGAAAGGTGATCCTCTGGGTTATTACGCAGATACAGCTTTCTTAAAAACGAAGCTGTCAAACAAAGGCAGGTATCCGTTTGCCCTGAATTATACATGCTGGACAGGAAGGTTTGCTAGCGGTATAAGCGGGAATTGTTTCAGTGAAATTATGTTAAACTATAGTGATACTGCTGGTTTTGTAGGAATCATAGGCTCTGTGGAGCCCATTTATATTTCACAAAATACAATGACCTATCCGCCCGATAATTTGAAGAACGGGTATATGGAATATAGTATATACAATGAACTCTCGCACATTGCCGGTGAATTTATTTTGCAATCGAGATTGTCGTCTTATGGAGCCTGGCTTTTAAATTATTTTGGAGATCCTGCTTTGAATATTATGGCAGAAGGTTTTGAGATCACCCAGGACCTGACTTTTAATGAGGATGTTATAATATCCACCAAGGTAACCTTGCGTTCGGGAAATACGCTTGCTTTAAATGCATGCGACCTTTATTTTGTGGATAACGGGGAATTGATCATTGAGGATGGGGCTACATTTTCCATTGGGAATAACAGGATATGGGGGCAGAATACAGCAAACAAAATGATTGTCCGCGGAAATTTTGTTCAAAACGGGAGTGAACCTTCAAATATTACCCTTACCTCCCCGCTAGGATCCGAATGGAGCGGTTTAATATTCGATAACAATCTGAAGGATTACCAGCTGAAAAATGTGACGATGGAGAGATGTGGTATTTCTGGTAATGCACATTCATTAAGCATCGACCAAGGTTCATTTGACAACGCGTACCTGGAGTTTTCTATCGGGAAATTGGAAGTAGAAGATTGCGATTTTGATGAGTCTTACATCTATGCCTATAATGGTGAACTTGTAATGCCGGTCAACATCATCGATTGCAACTTCGACAATACCCAGATATTTGACTATCCCATCAAGATCGATGATTACAAATTGTACAGCATCCATGGCAATACCATCAGGCATAACGACAAAACCGGGATTGCCATATACAATTCCAGGGGAAGCAAGGGAGCCGAGATCCATCAAATCTACAGCAACACCATCTATTCGAAAACCTTCGGAAGCGGCAATACCGACTTCGGGATCAGGGTGTACAACAGCAGCGCCGATATTGTGGATGATAATTACATTTACGGCAATTATGTGGGACTGGTCAGTTATAATGCTTCGGAAGTGGATCTTCTGGGAGATTGCAGTGCAGAGAATGAAAGCGCTGCCCAGAGGATCAAAAACAACAGCCTCAGGCAGGTTTATACCGACGAGAACAGCTTTCCCACCACTTTCCAATACAATGTAGTGAACGATGATAATGCATCCACCTATTACGTATATCATGAAAGGAGGGGAACGCCTCCCAGCCCGGATACGGATATTTCGGACAATTACTGGGGAAACTCTTTCGATCCTGATGACAATTTGTATCCCGATTCCTGCTTTATTTACGAACCTTACTGGGAATTCGGCTGTGATAAAAGCGGAACTGTCGAAACGCAATATGATTCTGCCGTGGCGTATGTGAAGAACGGGGAATACCAACTGGCTGAAAACAAATTCAGGGATATCATTCTGAATCATCCCGGATCCAAATACGCCAAAGCATCCGTGAAAGAGCTCTTTTCCTTGCAGGAGTTGTATGACCGGGACTATGCAGGGCTAAAAGCTTTTTATGATACTGCGGCGGTACTGCAGGATAGCACTGCAATCGGCAGACTGGCAGACTGGCTTTCCAACAAATGCGACGTTAAAATGGGCAATTACCAGCAAGCCGTTAGCTGGTACGAGAATATCATCGACAATCCCGAAACGGAAAACGATTCCGTCTTTGCCATCATCGACCTGGGCTATACCTATTTGCTTATGGAAGATAGCGCTCAAAGGCAGCACATCATTTGCAGGTACCCGCGGTATAATATACGAAGTCGTACAGCTTATGCACAATACCGGGACGAACTGCTTGAGGGATTATGGGAAGATGCTGTAAATACGGGGATACAAGAAAATGATCCCCTTTGTGATCAACCGTTTGGCGATATTTTTATTTATCCCAATCCCGCATCCGGAAGTTTTAGCATTAAATTTGTATGTAAGGAGGAGATTCTCATGGGCTTAAGTATTTACGATCATACCGGCAGATTAGTAAGCGGACTTGCACAAAAAGCGTATCCGAAAGGAGAGAACATGATCAGCATAGAAGTTGTCGAGCTGCCTGATGGGATATATCATTGCATATTTAAAACTAATAGGGGTTTGCAAACTAAGAAAATAGTGAAGTTATAAAAACCCATTGGGGAGTGTATTTTTACTGGGTGCACTCCCCATTAAAATTATTGGTCATGAAAAACTTGTTGTTAATTCTAAGTTTGATACTGAGTGTAATCAATGCCTATTGTCAGGACAAGTATATTACCAGGGGCTTCCAGCCAGGTGAGATTTATATGACATCCATCTGGTATGAACCAGTTTATGGAGTTGAGAGATATGATGCTTTGTTTTATTCATCCGATAATGGGGAAACAATCGGGATAAAATATGTATGTGAAGTTTATTCTTCTCAGGGAATGCAAGTTGACGATATCGTATCCGGTGCTCAACAGGGAATATTGTACAATTATTACTATAATCAATTATCAATTAGCTATGATTATGGCTATACATGGAATGCGTTAGACCCTCCTGGTAATCAATCAAATACATTTTTGTGTGGATCTCAAGAGGGTGTGATCTATATGTTGTGGTCAGATGGTGATAAATCCTATTTAAGATTGCATAGAAGTATAGATTTTGGTAATGAATTTATATTGGTAAATGACAATCCGGGCGGTGGAATTGGTGATGTGGGGGCTGATACAAACGAAATATATTTAATCAACCCTCCTTCAACTGGGAATCCAATTCGGGTAAGATATAGTGATAATGGTGGAGTTAATTTTAATATTCAAAGCACACTTGACTCCACTATTGGTGGGGATGTTATTTACGGACATTATCCTGCGATTTCCCGTGGCAATTCACCGGGAGAATTATACCTAGTCACATGGCATTACCCGGATATTTTTCAAATTTATTACAGTACGGATTATGGGCAAAACTTTGAGCAACGCTATATTTCGGGTTCATGCAATTTATTCCTGAGATATTGTTTCACAGCGGGGGTGGAACCTGGTTCATTTTATATTAAATATATTATTCCCCTGATAGACGGAGTAAACACCGTGATGCACATCCTTTACAGCAGCGATACGGCTAAAACCTTCACAGAATACGTTCATTTCCTGGATGCAAATTTTCCGGTATCTGTTCAGGAACAGCCGGATAATGCACAAAGGGTTTCCATATTGCAATGTTATCCCAATCCGGCACAGGACTATTTTAATATTACCCTTATATGTAAAAAAGAGATGGTGTTAAATGCTGAGATTTATGATTTTACAGGGAAACTGGTCTACAGGGTAGAATCCATGCATTACACTGAAGGAGAAAACAATCTGGAATTGCAGGTTTCTACTTTACCGAATGGTATCTACAATTGTGTGATGAAAACCAATGAAGGGACGAAAATGGTGAAAAAAATAATAAAACTATAAATACTAACAAACTGAAGGAGGGCATTCTTGCAGTGTCCTCCTTTTAAAACATACCTGGCAATGAAAAAACTTTTATGTTCTATCATAGCATTTGTTGCAGTCGCTAGCTCATATACTCAGAATGACCAGATTGCCCGTGGTCACGAACCAGGGGAAATATATATGACATCCATCTGGTATGAACCATCCCTCTGGGAAGAGAGATACGATGCTATTTTTTATTCAAGTGATAATGGCGAAACCATCGGAATAAGATACGCACAGGAAGTATATTCTTCAGAAATGCCCATTGCGGATATTACATCCGATGCAACACCGGGCGTACTCTACAATTCATATCAGAAAAACTTATGGATAAGTTACAGTTATGCTTATTCCTGGAACAAATTAGATCCTCCGGGAAATCATACAAATCTGTATACAGCAGGTACTACTGAAGGTGAGATATATATACGAAGTGCTGTACAAGACGTTAAGCTTAGCAGAAGTACTGATTTTGGTGAGAATTTTACATTAGTCAATAATAATCCCCAGGGAGGGAGAGCAGAGGTAGGAACTGAAGCAAATGAAATTTACATAAGATATGCACCTGGTGGTTTTGACGATTCATTAAAAATATATTTTAGTAACAATGCTGGTGTTGACTTTACTTTGCAAAGTGAACTGGACAGTACAATTGGCGGGTATGTCATTTCCGGTAAATACCCTGTAATTTCCCGCGGCACATCTCCCGGAGAATTATACCTGGTCACTTGGCATTACCCGGATGTTTTCCATATTTATTACAGCACGGATTACGGGCAAAGCTTTGAGCAACGCTATGTTTCGGGTTCATGCAATCTGTATTACCGTTACAGCTTTACAGCTGGTGTGCAGCCTGGTTCATATTATGTTAAATATTCTATTCCTTGGGTGGACGGAGTAAACACCGAAATGCACATTTTATACAGCAGCGATACGGCTAAAACTTTTACAGAATATATTCATTTTCTGGATGCGAATTTTCCGGTATTGGTGCAAGAGAATCAATCAGAGAATGACCCAAATAATGTTTCTGTTTACCCGAATCCTTTCAGTGATTATTTGAACATGGCCTTCACGGTAGAACAGAAAGAGTATGTTTTATTGAATATTTATTCAACATATGGAATGCTTATCAGAACTTTATTCTATGGAGTGAAAGATAAAGGAATGTACAAAATGGAATGGGATGGAAAAGACAAACGAGGTAGGGAAGTGGAAAATGGTTTCTACTATTTGAGGACAGTTTTCGGGAACAAAAGTAAAACAGTCAAAATACTGAAAAGCAAAAATGCAGAACGCTTATAATGGGGATTGTGAATTCTTCTCTAGTCTTTGTGGAATTAGATGCTCACAGCCCTGTGATAATGAAATTAGAGTAATTATGATATTCATTACCACGTCCTTTCTCAAAACTCATATGGCTCAAGAGTTTTCTGCTAGAATTAAAAAAGGGGCAGTTGTTCATGGATGAGAGGATGTTTTGACTTGTAATTTGAATTAAAAAAAGCGGCCCGCTTTATTCTGGGCCGCTTTTTATTCCATTTATGTCTTAAATTATTTTACAATTAATTTTTCCATCATGTTCTGATGCTCATTCACGACCCGGATCAAATAAAGACCCTTGCCCAGATGACTCAGATCAATTGCTTCCGAATTTTTATTTAATGCAAATGCTTTAATCAGCTTTCCATGAATATTGAAAATGTTTACTTCGGGTGCATTTTCCATTCCCCTGATATCCAAAGTGAAAACACCCTGGTTTGGGTTAGGATAGATATTTACATTAAATTCTTTTTCAGCATTTTCTGCCACATCCACTGTTTGAGCAATTTGAATGTTGTCGATGTACAAAGGATTGCCGAACAGGCTATAGGTTTCGAACATCACTTTTACAGGTTCGCTTCCAATCCAGCCGGAAATGTTGATGCTGTTGCAGGAAGCGCCGTAGCCGGCAAAACACCAGTCTTCTCCTACCTCAGGAACAAATCCATCAGTTGTTGGAGGATGGGTGGCGAATTTTCCGCTACCGTCGTCGCCCATGGCTTTTAGGCGAATCCAGCTCTGTCCGCAGTCGTTGGAAATATAAACGATGAGGGAGTCGGTTGCCTGGCTGTTGTACTGGGCATAGGCATGCTCGAAATTGAGATAAGCCTGCGACATGCCTTCCAGGCTAATGGGTGGGCTGATCATGCGGTCTCTTTCACCAATTGAAAAATAATCCCGGAAGTTCAACATGGCGGCCGTATGGCCGGGTGCATTACCGTTAACTTCTGCAAATTCCCAGGTATACTCCCCGTCGGGGTTTTCAATAAACCAAGACTGGGTTGCAAAATCCTGCGATTCAAAATCTTCCCAGAAAGGTGTTGCAAAGCTTCCGATCTCTATGTATTCTGTTTTTGTGATGGTATCCGCATCAAATTCGTTGGATGCGATCAGTGTGACCGTATACATGCCGTTTTCGTTGAATTGTACTTCGGGGTCTTCGGAATTTGCAGATGTACCATTGACAAAACTTACTGTGGCAGGTTCAAAAATCCATTCCCAGCTATCTGGTATGTGCAGGCTTTCGTCGGTAAAGCTGACAATGCCTCCGGGGCAATCCATGGTTTTGTTTGCTGTAAATTCTGCATCCGGCGGTCCGGGAAAGTCCACAAAGAAAGTCATAGAATCTCCCACCGCACTGATCTCAGAAATATATAAACCACCGGGTTGTCCGTTTTGTAGGAAACAGGCCGGGTTGGTATTATCATTAAATTCTACCCTGCCATAATCTTCCCCGAAGTGTGCACTGCTTATAGAGCCGTTATTGCTTACACTTCCATTGGGCCGGAATGCATAGACTTCATCCGGAGGTCCCTGGGCATTGCCTCTTCCTGCAGTAGTATCTATCCTGTATATGAGCATGCCCGATCCAGGAATGCTGCTCTCAAAGGTCCCTTCTTTCTTCCTGAATTCAACAATGAAGTATTCGTCGATGGTGTTCAGGGAGTTGATCTGGAATGCATTGTTCTCAGCATTCTGAAGCGGAAACAAAGTATATGTACCCGGTTCCGTGATCAGGGGAATGGTGTCGATCCAGTCAACATAGGTCTTTTTCATATAGGCTCCCATATATTGCGGTGGATTTTGATTGGACTCCATCAGGTCCCATGTTCCGACCGGTGAGATCCCATTTCCTGTATAATGATAAAGATCCGGTGCGCCCAGGGAGTGTGCCATCTCATGGCAAAGTACACCATTGCCACTGGAATTCATATGGGTTTCGAGCTGAAAATTGTAATCCCAAACTCTTTTGCCATTGATGTAAGCTTGCTGTGAATACAATACCCAGCGATGGGGCCAGAGCAAAGTAGACCATGCTGTTGTACCGCCTTTCACCACAAAAACAACATTATCCACTGTCCCGTTTTCATTATAATCCAGATCCAGGTATTCCGGAACCGGGGAATTGGCATTGACCCAGTTTACAGCATCCAGCAGCAATATGTGCTCGCGGTCTCTTCTCTGATCGCCGTTTTGATAACCATTGGGATTGGTCGTGG